>ERZ651776.93-NODE-93-length-122676-cov-6.728358_pt1 | contig 122676 bp, 111 predicted proteins | sample MGYA00514761_ERZ651776 | MGnify/ENA metagenome assembly ERZ651776 | reverse complement strand
GGCATATTCGCCGTGCTGCTGAAGCATCGCAGGGAAAATGATACAGTGAAAAACGATGTTGTCTTTCCCAATAAAATGAATGATTTCTGCATCATCACCTTTCCAATACGCTTCCCAGGTATCCGGAAGTAATTCCTGTGTAGCGCTGATGTAACCTATGGGTGCATCAAACCAAACATACATGACTTTCCCTTCCGCGTCAGCAACTGGAACGGGCACACCCCAGTCGAGATCCCGTGTCATGGCGCGCGGTTGTAATCCATCACCGGCGTTCAACCAACTCATGCATTGCCCCATAACGTTGGGCTTCCAATCTTCGCGGCTTTCTAAAAAAGCCCTTAGCTCATCTGACAATTCATCCAACGGTAAGAACCAGTTCGTCGTATTACGCAATTCTGGGACTGCGCCACTTAACGTTGATTTGGGTGTAATGAGATCTGTAGCGTTCAACGATGTACCACAACTTTCACATTGATCTCCGTACGCATCAGCTGCATGACATTTCGGACATTCTCCGGTGATGTAGCGATCCGCTAAAAATTGGCCCGCTTCAGGATCAAAATATTGCTGCGTTTCTTTCGCTACGAGCGCCTCCTTTTCTAAGAGGTTCGTAAAAAATTCTTGCGCGTTTCTGTGGTGCTGTTCGCTAGACGTTCGACTGTAATGATCAAAAGCAATTCCGAACTCTTCAAAGGCGCCCTTCATCATTCCATGATAACGGTCTACAACATCCTGGGGTGTTATTCCTTCTTTTTTAGCCTTAATGGTAATAGGTACTCCGTGTTCGTCTGAGCCACAAACAAACTTTACATCACGTCCCCGCATTCGCAAATACCTAACGTAGATATCTGACGGAAGGTAACACCCAGCGAGGTGACCTATGTGAACGGGGCCGTTAGCATACGGCAATGCCGCAGTGACCATGATTTTTTTGTTCGAACTCATGCTTTTTTGAAACGTTTAAAGCTTACCGCGAAGATAATGCGCTTTTATTGGGTATTTTTCGGCTAATGAAACAAACCGTACCCAGTTTTTTACAACCCGGAGACACTATTGGGATCAGCGCCACGGCCCGATTCGCAACTGCTGAATCGCTCGCTATCGCGGAACGCACGATCAGTGCTGAAGGCTTTAACTGCTACTATTCGCCCGAAATCTCCATGCAGCACCACCAGTTAGCGGGTACTGTAGCGGAACGCGTGCAACACTTTAATGCCTTAATCCATAATCCTAATATCAAGGCCATATGGAACATTAGAGGAGGATACGGCAGTGCAGAAATTGTAGATTTAGTGGACTGGGATGCGTTGATTGCTCAACCCAAATGGCTGATCGGTTTTTCCGATTTTACGACCTTTCTGTGTCACGGTGTCCAAAAAGGGATTGCAACGCTGCATGCCCCGATGCCCATCAGTTTTTCAACTACTCATCCTGACGCACTTACAGCAACCTTTGATGTACTGCGCGGTAAAGAGGATGCGCTGCATTGTGTTTTGCCCAAAAACATTAGTGGACAGATCATAGCGGGAAACCTAAGCGTAATCTCCAGTATTTTGGGCACCCCAAGTCTTCCGAGTTTAGATGATTGTGTGCTGATCATTGAAGATTTAGACGAATACCATTATCACCTTGATCGAATGCTTTTAGCACTGCGACGCAGGGGCGCATTTAATAAATTACGCGCTGTGGTGTTGGGTGAATTTACAGATATACACGACCACGACATCCCATGGGGTGATGCTATTGGTCAAACTTTAAAGAAACATTTTGAAGCAGAAAGTGTCCCAGTCTTTACCCACCCTATCATTAGTCACGGTAAAGAAAATTGGCCCATCATTCTACAATCCACGTAACTCCGTTGACTTGCAGTATTTCAAATAAGCAAACGCTGTTTTGCGATGCAAGTATTTAAATCTTTAAGTTCTTCACAATCCTAGGAAACGTCGCTGACCTTTTCCATCTTTTTAGGATGAAGACGTATCAAATTTACGAGAAGCGCGCTGCAGAATTATTACAACGCATGGGGCATACCCTGCACTATCGGAACTACCGATCTGGACGTTCGCAAATTGATCTCATAACACAACTCGACCGCTGCTTGTACATCGTAGAAGTAAAATACCGGTCCTCATCCGTTACAGACTATGAAAATTGGGTAAGTGAGCGGCAATGCCAACGTTTGTTGCAGGCCGGCGCACTCCTTACTGGCACATTTCATTGTACTGAAATTAAATTACTCCTTATTGCCTACCAAGGAGAGGGTTTAAAACCCGAAATAATCCCCCTCGCTGTTAACTAAAGTTCCACGTAACCGCCTGTGCTGAAGCAAGACCGCCTACCTTTGCAAAAAAGTACTACGCCATGCGCAACAGTCGCTCCAACAACAGAAGCCCAAAAAAAGCCGGCACAACTAACCGTTTTGCTGAAGGAAGCAGAGGTCCACGTTCGTTTGATAACGACGACCATAACAGTGCTGCGAAAAAAGAATTCAAAGGCGGCGCTGCGAACTACAAGCGTGTGAAACGTCGCAACGCCGAGGATATCGCTAGCACGAGCGGCGAAATGCGCTTGAATAGATTTCTTTCACATGCCGGCATTTGTAATCGACGTGAAGCAGATGATTTGATCGCTGCGGGCCTCGTACAAGTCAATGGTAAAGTGATCGTTACAATGGGCTATAAAGTGCAGCCTTCCGATGAAGTTAAATACAACGGTTCCCTGATTAAAAGTGAGAAAAAGAAATACTTAGTCCTTAACAAGCCGAAAGGCTTTATCACCTCCATCACTGACAAGAAAGCTAAGAAAACAGTGGAAGAACTGGTCGGTAATGCGTGTCGAGAACGACTATATCCTGTGGGAAGTATGGACCGCACTAGTACCGGCGTTTTACTATTTACGAATGACGTGGATTTAGCAAAAAAAATGGCGCATCCAAAAAATGGCGCTGTTCAAATCATAAGCGTCGTTTTAGATAAACCGCTTCAGAAAACACACCTGACTGCGATTGCAAAGGGAATGGAGTTGGAAGACGGTAAAATAGATGTTGAAGAAATTAAATACATCGACGAACGTACGAAACGTGAGGTGGGATTACGTTTACATAGTGGTAAGCATCGCCTTGTGAACCGCATCTTTGATAAGTTTGGCTATACCATTGAAAAAATGGACCGCGTTTCCTTCGCGGGCTTTACTAAGAAAAATCTGAGTCGCGGACAATGGCGTTTTCTAGACCCTAAAGAAGTTGATTTTCTAAAAACAAGGTAGCCCGTGAAGCGAGCGCTGATTTTTATAGGATATTTCGCGCTCACCCTACTACTCTTAGGAGCAGGGGGTGTAGGTTATCTTTATTCTAATCAAGATAAAATTATCAGCGGAGGTGTTGCAAAGCTCAATGAACAGCTGAAAGCACCGGTGGAGGTAAGTACCATAGAATTGGACCTTTTTTCAGGATTTCCGCGAGTACGCATCTTACTCAATGCGGTATCCATCGAGGATCCTTTTGGCAGCCAAAAACCGCTAGTTAAGGCCAAGGAAGTTGGCTTAGGCATGAATGTTCTAAAAGTGCTTCGTGGGACTTATACCATCGAAGAATTGGCGGTTAGCGCTGGAGAAATTCACTTAACGCGATCAAGTCGAGGTGATAATTGGGACTTACTAAATAGTACTGACTCATCAAATGCCGATATAAACCTACAATACTTCGAGGCTTTTGAAGTGAATCTGACTTATGACGACGTTTTAGATAAGTCTTATTATAGCAGTTCCATAAGCGCAATGTACGCTTCCGGAATCATTGGGAATCGTACCGAGCTGTCTCTACGGGCAGATTTAGCGTCTACTAACGCAACCCTCGAAGGCGAAGTTTTCCTCGTGAATGCACCCATAGCAGGAAATATCGAACTAACCATTGACCAAGAGTGGACTCTTTCTACAAGTGACTTAACGCTCGACGGAGCGCAGGTCATCCTAAATATTAATCAAGACGGGGGACAGATAAGTGCCGTGCAAATGGACATCCCAAAAGCACTTAACTATGTACCTCTATTCGAGATTCCTGAAAAAATTCAACTCAACGGCTTACGCGCAGATTGGAGCTGGGAGGGAACTTGGGACCAGTGGGTGCTCAACTTCGACACGAAGAATACTGCTTTAAATTACAACGGAATTGCAGTGCCTTCGCTTTCTTGCACGGGACAATGGATTTGGGGCGCCGTTCCTGAGCTCAGTATTCCTTCACTTGCATTAGAGACCAATACAGGTAAGATTACAGGTTCCCTTGAATTAAAGGGTGACGCTCCTACCCTTTATACCAATCTAGAAGGCGGATCCAACCTAAGCGAACTGTTTGATTTCATTGAAACGGATCTGCTTGTGAATCCCATGGGCTTCTGGAAAGGCGATAACATTTCGCTTACGCAAGGCTTTCGTTCTTGGGAAGATTTTACGCCGGTCGGCAACCCCATTTTCAAAGGGGATATTTCTTTTTTCGAAGGCGCCTTTGCACTCGCTAGTAGTAACATCTCATTTGAAAAAGTCGAAGCGGAATTGGGCATCGACGGTCGGAATATTCAAATCGATCGGTGTTTCTTACAAAGTGGAGAAAACACAGCCGTAGTCACCGGGACCATTTATAATGCATTAGAGGCGGACGGCTACCCAAAGGTGGTTTTAAGCTTAGAAAGCCCTACTATTTCCATCGATCCTCTGCTGTATTGGGAATTCGAAGATGACGAATCCGACGAAGAAACCAGTTTCGATTATTCCGTCGCTGTGAAGGTAGACCATGTTAAGCTTGGTGATTTCAATGGCGCGAATCTCGTGGGTACCCTTTATAATCGGGGTAACTGGATCCTGGGAGACGCCATGCGTATTGACGGTTGTGATGGAACATTAGGTGGAAATTGGGCACTGTACGAAGTCGGTTCAGATAACGTGTTTAAAGGGGATCTATTCGTGAAGTCAATAGAATTGGACCAATTACTGACCAGCTTCAACAGTTTTGATATTGAAGATTTAGACGCCTCCAATCTGCTAGGTGAAGCCAGTGCTACTGCCACCGTTTCACTAGCCTTTGACAGTGAATGGGAACAACACAGTACAAAAACTGATATCAAAGGTGAAGGAGAGATTAAAGGCGGTACGCTGCAGAATTATTCACCACTACAGGAATTAAGCGCTTTTATTGATAAAGGCGAATTGGATAAAATTGAGTTTCCCTACCTCGCTTCTACATTTCGTGTTCACGGGGATACACTCCTGCTCCCTGAAATGGAGGTAAAAAATAGCGCACTGAATCTCTGGGTGAACGGGTGGCAAGATCTGGAAACCGATGACCTCCGTTACAGCGTTCGACTCGGCCTAAAAGATCTCGCTATGCGAGGCAAAAATTCAAATAGAGATTTAGGAAATTGGATCGGGGAGGCAGAGAATGAAAACCAACCTTATGTCCGGCTCATTGTAGGGTGCAATTTAGACGACGTATGTATAAGTCTTGACCGGGAACGCATCAATCGAAGCTTCAAAGAAGCCATTCAACAGGAACGAGAAGACCTGAAAAACATCTTTAAAAAGCCGGAAGAATCGACACCAAAGCCTACTCCAGGAAGCGGGACCTTCGAATTACTCTGGCCGGAACAGGATAGTCTTAAGGTTCGTTTTACTCATTAGATGCGAATAACGCATCTAAGGTACCCTGTGAGAGTGGGTGGTATGAAGGCCGTGCTTTTTTATAAATCTCACGTGCCCATTGCTGACGTTTCTCATCGCCGTTCAACATACTTTCATACATCGGCACAATAAATTTTCTGCGCCCCACCTTCACTAAAAACTCCTCCACTGTCTTCTTGTAGACAGCCCTGTCGTAACCCTCGTAATCTGTCTTTAAAATAGCTGAAAACCATGCGGCCACAATCTCGGGATTCGGACTTCCACTAAAACCGTAATTCTCATCAGCTAATGCATAATGACCCACGGTTGCTCCACCTGCTTCTAGGCCGCGTATGTAACGTAACCACTCGTGGGTCGACCAAAACTTAGTGGTTTCAAATTCCGCATAGCACATCTCTTTCGCATCGGGTGTTTCAGGTGCAGTGCTCAGCATCATTTTCACAGCTTCGTCCACAATAAAGAATCGGTTGGATGCTGGGAATGGACAATTCATTGGAAGTCCTTTTCCATAGACCCATTGATCCACACCAATGGCATCCCACTGTTCTTGCGTCAATAGCTGCGCTAACTCCTGTAAAAACTGCTCCGTAACCATGGTTTTGAATCTATACTTCTCGAAATAACCTTTAATAAAGGCATCCCAAGTGTCTCGTCCCACTGTCTGCTCACACAATTTTAAGAAATGAAAACCCTTATCGTAGGCAATGGCATTTACGCCATCATCGGGATTTTTACCCGCCAAGTCTTGCTTTAAAATAGTCGCCTCCGGATCGTTCTCTAACATATGCGCCAATTCTTTTTGGAGATCATCATAACTCAATGCAACAAGCATATCCGAGAAATCGGGACCATAAACGCGCTCCATAATGCGCATTTCGAAATAGACGGTGAAGCCTTCGTTGAGCCAGAAATCGTTCCAAGTTCCATTGGTGACAAGATTCCCACTCCAACTGTGGGCCAATTCATGAGCAATGAGACTCACTAAACTTAAATCCCCAACCACAACCGTGGGTGTAAGGAACGTCAAACGAGGGTTCTCCATTCCACCAAAGGGAAAACTCGGGGGCAATACCAGCATATCGTAACGACCCCAATAATACGGTCCGTACAGTTCTTCGGCTTTTTCGATCATCTTCTCCGTCTGCCCAAATTCGAAGGCTGCATTGCGCACCATTTCGGGTTCAGCATACACGCCTGATCGTTCGCCTAATGCAATGAACTCAAGATCGCCCGCACCTAAAGCCATGAGATAACTAGGGATAGGCTGCGGCATCGTAAATTCATAACTACCTGTAACTGATTTCTGCGTTGGATTTGAGGCACTCATTAGCGCTAACATCCCCTCCGGTACCTGCACTTTCGCGTTGTAGGTAAAGCGTACTCCTGGACGGTCCTGACAGGGAATCCAAGTACGCGCGAGAATAGCTTGACTCTGTGTAAATAGAAACGGCATACGCCCCCCTTGGGTCAATGCTGCAGGAAACCATTGCACCGCTTCCGCACCTTCTGTGGTAGAATACCTAATACTTACCTCTTTGGAAGCTGGACTAAGGTCATAAACGACCAAAGCAGAACCCAACAAATCGTCTTCCGCGTCAAAGCTCCACTGTGCTTCTTGGCCATCCAACAGGACCGATTCAATCTGAAGCGCTTTCGTATCAAAAACCACCTGATCTCCATGGGTTTCAGATAACGTCCAAACAGCCGTCGCATGAATTTCTTGTGCTTCGAAATCCACTTTTGCGTCCCATTCGAGATGCGTTACCGTTGCCTCCGGCGTACTAAAGCTGTGCGGATCTACGAACAGCTCCGCCCGAAGCGTCGTATCGCCAATCATTGGTGGCCGCTCAGCAGACACTGTGTCCACAGTGGTCGTAGACTGGCAACTAAAAAGTGCGGCTAATGCTAAAAATGCTGTGAAAACGAGGCTCTTCATTCTTTCCATTTTATGTACTTTTCGAAAAAGTGAATATACCGCACATGAGACAAAAACCTGGACTTCTTTCAAGACTTGTTGTGAGCTCCATTGCCGTTTTTCTGGCCGATTGGATGCTTCCTGGTGTGTACATCAGTAGTTTTTCTACTGCCGTTGGTGTTGCCGTTGTGCTGGGACTACTGAATGCCACGTTGAAACCACTGCTGATCATCATTACCATACCCCTAACCTTTATGAGTTTAGGACTCTTCTTATTGATCATTAATGCCATTATAATTGGGGTCGCAGACCAATGGATCGATGGTCTTGAAGTAGCAAGCGTGTGGACGGCCATTCTGTTCAGTCTGCTCGTCTCATCGATTAGCTCTTGGATGTACCGTTACGGTGAGCGTCAGGGTTAAAGCACTTTTTTCTCCCAATGCGCTTTAATGCTAAAGGTACTGGATGCCAATGCCAGAAAACTGGGCGTGGCATCGCTCAAATAATAGGTTGTGCTCCCTGATCCGTCAACAGCAGCATCCAACACCGAATCTACGGCTTCTGCTACTATAGCGGGCGCATCGATCCAATCCACACCGGGGCGTAATTTCGCTGCCGCCTCGCGCAAAAGCGGGTAATGCGTGCAACCCGGTACTATTGCTTCAATACCATTCAAAGAAGGATCGTTTAAATAGTGCTCGAGCACACTTTCCTCTATTCCCGAACCTAAAAATCCGTCTTCAATGAGCGGCACCAGCAAAGGTGTAGGCAATGCCACTAATTCGTGTGGCACTTTAAATGCTTCTAAGCGTTTTGCATAGGCGCCGCTACGGATAGTCGCGCGCGTTCCTAACAAAGCTGTTTTCCGTGGAACACTTCCCGCTAATGCGGCCACCACAGGGTCAATCACATTGATAAAGGTCAAATCAGGAAAGGATTCTTCAAGCATCGAACCTGCCGCAGCACTCGCGCTATTACAAGCAATAACAATCACGTCGCAACCTTGAGCCGCCAAGAATCCAACAATCTCTCGACTGAAGCTTCGAATGGCCTCGTCACTTTTATCGCCATACGGTAAATGAAGCGTATCACCATAATACACCTTATCCACGCCAGGTAGTTTTTCTTCCAATGCATGCAGCACGGTAAGACCGCCTAAGCCGCTGTCGAATAATCCTATTTTGCGTTGCTTATTCACAGCATGCAAAATACCAAATAAAAAGCCCTCCGCGAGCTGCGCTCGCGGAGGGCTTGAAAATATTTTTTTTCCGGCTTAGTTGATGCCTAATTCCGCCTTTACCAGCGGCAAGATATCCTCACCACCGTCAAGATAAATCACTACTGCTTTAGATGCCGATGCATCAAGAATATAGGTAAAACCATTAGCTGAAGCTACCTTTTCTACTGCCCCTTGCGCTTTCTCGCTGATCGGCAACATAAGATCCATCTGCTTGCGCTGCAACTCTTGTTGCGCACTTTGGTTAAACTGCTGAATACGCTGACCCATAGTCTGCAACTCCTCGTTTTCCTTCTGAAGGCGCAATTCTGTCCAAGTATCCATGTTAGCTTGAGCGTTTTGCAATTTCGTCATGTATTCTTCCTGCATGGCTGTAGCATCACTTTCCAACTGGCCAGCATACTTTTCTATTTCAGCTTGTGCTGAAAGGTATTCTGGCATTACAGAAATTAGTTCATCTACATTGATGTGACCTACTTTTTGCTGGGCAACTGCGGTTCCTGCGAAGCCTAAGGTCAAGGCGATGGCGAGTAATACTCTTTTCATTTTCTGTTGATTTATTTCTTTAAACTATTTAAAACTTCCTCGCTGTAGTCTTTCTCCTTTTTGACAAAGAGCACACCACTTTGAGCACTTTTATCCAGTACCAGTTCTAATTTACGCTTCTGAGCCAATGCCTGAACCGCGCCAAAAACTTTGTCCTGAATGGGCTGGACCAATTGTGTTCGCTTTTCAAAGAGCAAACCTTCTGGTCCAAAATATTTCTGTTGCAAAGCAAGCACTTCTTCTGCTTTCTGCACAATAGCTGCTTTGCGTTTTTCTAAATTTTCTGGGGAAAGCAATATTTGCTCTGCCGCCAATGCATCTTTTAAACTCTGTAAATCACTCTGCAGCGCACTTACTTCACCGGCCCATTGGGTACTCAGCTGATCTACTTGAGCTTTTGCCTGTGCATATTCAGGTAAATTCTTCAAGATGTAATCCGTATCCACAACACCATAGCGCTGCGCCATTAGCGATGTGGAAAAGAGTACAGCAAGAAATAATCCTATTTTTTTCACGGGTTTGAAGGTACTTCAATTAGAACTGTTGTCCAATGATGAAATGCGTCTGCCATCCACTTGCCGCTGCACCATTAGGCTCAGGGTCAAATCCATAAGCAACATCTACTCCCATCAATCCGAACATAGGCATGAAAATACGCAAACCTGCACCTGCACTACGCTTCAAATTAAACGCACGGTAGTCCCAGAAATTATCGTAGTTGTTACCACCTTCCATAAAGATGAGCGGGAAGACTTGTGCCGAAGGATTGTTAGCAATGATGTAACGCATCTCGAACACGTATTTATTGTAAAGTGCACCACCACCGCCAGGCGTGATCGAATTATTAGTGTATCCACGAAGACCTATGATTTCGCGACCGTCGATTACGAAATTGGCCAGTCCATCACCACCCACATAGAAACGTTCAAACGGCGGTAAACCTAAGTCCTTGTTGTAGCTCCCTAAATAACCGAACTCTCCATGCGTACGGATCACTAATTTTGAAGTGATCGGCGCAAACCAATCCGCATTCAATTTCCACTTATGGTATTCCACTAATTTGAAGCGCTCCTCCGAAGAAAGACTCTTATAGTCGATGTCATCTCGCAATAAGCTAAAGGGTGGAGTCAATTCCGCAGCGAAACTGATCTGTGAACCACGCGTTGGGAAAATTGGTACATCTGTATTGTTTCTGCCCAACGTGAATTTGTAGTTAACATTGTTTGAGATTCCTTTGTTGTAGTTCAAGAATCCGGTTGGGAAGTTGTTCAAGTTAAAGCGACGGAATTCCAAACCTTGGTATAGGGTGAAATAATCATCCGGCCACTTTAAACGTTGACCCAATCCAAAGTTAATACCTGTAATCAATAGACTTTGGCGGTTCGGATCGCTTGCCTGTACACCGTTGCTTTGGACATTGTGGTAGATTGTTCCTGTGAAACTGTTCGGCTTTTTACCTCCTAACCACGGCTCCGTGAAAGAGGCATTGTAGCTTTGGAAATACAGTCCATTTGACTGCGCGCGAATATTAATAGTCTGACCGTCACCGGTGGGTAAAGGCTGCCAAGCCCGCTTATTACCGATGTTTTTTGCGGAGAAGTTGTTGAAGTTCAAACCCAGTGTACCGACCACACGGTTTGCACCCCATCCACCCTGAAGCTCAAGCTGTGAGGTAGATTTTTCAACAACAGTATATTCAAGATCTACCGTACCTGTTTGAGGATCTGGCACAGGATTTACACCGATCTGCGTTTGATCGAAATAACCCAATTGCGATAACTCACGAATGGTACGCTGGATCATTGCCTTCGAAAACAAATCGCCTGGGCGAGTTCTCACTTCACGATAGATCACGTGGTCGTTTGTACGCTCATTACCCGTAATGCTCACTTTGCGAATCGTAGCCTGACGGCCTTCTTGAATGCGAATTTCTACATCAATAGTATCGTTCTGAACATTCTTTTCGATAGGAACCACTTGAGAGAAGAGGTATCCATTATTCAAATATATAGAGGCAACGTCGTTTCCATTTGCATCGAAGCTCACGCGTTCGTTTAAATGCTGACTATCGTAAATATCGCCGCGATTGATTTTCAAAATGCTGCGCAACAAGGGCGTATCGTATTTCGTATTCCCTACAAACGAGATGTCTCCGAAATAATATTTACGACCTTCTTCTACTGTAATTTCAATGTTGATGAGTTCGTCGTCTACACGATAGTTCGTATCGCGAATGATACGTGCATCGCGGTAACCCATGCCGTTGTATTTCGCTACTAATGCACGTAAATCTTCACGGTATTCCTTTTTACGAAGCTTTGAGACTTTAAAGATGGCTTTACCTTTCATCTTTGTGTTCTTCATTGCTTTCAACAGGACCTTATCCGCCACCGCTTCATTTCCAACAAAGGAAATTTCTCCAATTTTCACACGTTCGCCTGACTTGACTTTAAATCCTAAAATGACCGCGTTATTAAACGATGTATCACGTTCCTGGGTAATGTCGACGGAGGCGTTTAAATAACCTTTTTCGCGGAAATACGATTGAATCTTATTTCGACTCATGACCACAAGATTCTCATTCACCACTTTTCCAGCGCGCAGGTCTAACTCTTCGCGAATGTCGTCCTTCCAGGTTTTTTTAACGCCTGTGATAAAATACTTACTCATCTTTGGCAATTCCTTAAGACGGATATCCAGATAGACTTTTTTCCCGCTCTTATTTACTACACTAAAGGTGATATTCTCGAAAAGTTGCTGGCGCCATAGCGTGCGGATGGCATCTGATATCTTTGGATCAGGGAATTGAATATTATCGCCTACACGAATATTAGTCAGCATGATCACGACGTTCGGATCTAAATCCTGCACGCCACTCACCGTTATACCGGCTACCTCGTAGTCAATTCCTGGAATGAGGCCAAAATCACCGTTTTGAACCACTTGCGCAGTGGTTGTGAAAGCAACTAGGGTAAGTATAAGTGCCCAAAGGGTATTCTTCATGTCTTTAATCTGCCGTTAACTGTTCTGTGGTTTGCCCGAACCTGCGCTCTCGTTTTTGAAAAGCCGCAATAGCATCGTACAAACCGGTCGCGTCGAAATCTGGCCACAAAACAGGCGTGAAATACAACTCGGCATAAGCCAGTTGCCACAACATATAGTTGCTGATTCGCTGCTCGCCACTGGTTCTGATCATGAGATCCGGATGTGGCATTCCGGCCGTAAACAAATGTTGTTCCACTGCCGCTTCATTAATATCCGCCGGAAGTATTAGTCCTTCAGCAACATCTTGAGCAATCTTGCGAATGGCTTGCACCATTTCATCCTGTGAGCCGTAACTCAACGCAAGCGTCAAAGTTAACCCATCATTCTTTGCTGTAGCCTGAATAACAGACATTAACTTTTTATTTGCTTTTGTCGGCAGCGTATCTACGTTACCGATGGCACAGAGACGCACATTATTGCCCATTAGTGTGGGCAATTCCTTCTCTAGCGCAGTCATCAGAATATTCATTAATGCATCTACTTCCGCCTTCGGTCGATTCCAGTTTTCAGTAGAAAAGGCATAAACGGTAAGGTAGCTTAAACCTAATTCGGCCGATGCCGTAGTTATTCTTCTTAATGCCTCTACACCTACTTCATGGCCACGAACCCGCGACCTAAAACCTTGCTGTTTCGCCCAGCGACCATTGCCGTCCATAATGACTGCAATATGCTCCGGCATATGCTTAGGGTCTAACCCGGCTTTAAGCCGATTAGCTTTAAAAACTTTAGAATCCACTGCAGCGTTCATCTCGAGGACTTAGGTTGTAAAATAGGGTCAGTCCGGCAAAAATAGTCCAATCTCGCTGTTCAGCAGTGCCTCGAGCCAATCCATTTGAATAAGAGACGTTTCCAGGGTTTGAAAAATAGGCTGCTACTGCACTTCGCTCCTCCTCTAATGCCGCGGCATCAACAAAATCTCCGCTGGTATCGTCCATGTAATCGGTACCGTACCTACGCCAGCCTAATTCCGCCGTTAGACTAAAATCACGGCCTAAACTCTGGCGATAGCCCATGCCAAAAGGAACGGTGATCGTGGCATTGCCGTAGAACAGTTGATCACTCAGTTCCGTCTGCTGACCCTCCGTACCTAACTCACGTAGATTGTGCCATTCCTCTTGGTAAAAACCTTGAGGATTATAAAAGGTTAAGCCCAATCCTCCGAACACATAAAAAGAACGCTTGAATTTCGTACCTGTTCCATACGGCCAGAAATTAAATTCGGTCATATAGCTGAATTCGGAAATTTCTGTACGGAAAGTAATCTCTCGATTTAATTTAAAATCATCTTTCGACCAAGCATCAGAGGCGCCTACGTAGCCACGATAATAATTCATTCGTGTACTCCAATGCCAATTGTATTGACGACGTAAGGTGATTTGACCCACAGGTTGGTTTGGCAAGAATCCATACACCCCCTGAGCATTGGTTCCAACCGCACCGACATCGCCATGAAACAATGTTCCAGAACCGCCTAAACCCAACTCATAAAATTGGGCATGAAGGAAAGAACTGCTGAAAAGCAGGAAGTAAAGGAGTACTTTTTTCATGAATTAATTCCTGTAATCTAATCCCCAGCTTAATTTATTCCGGAGTGTAGATGGGAAATCTTGTAGCTCAGTTTGCACTAATGCGATGCGAAAATCGGCCTTTTGAATGAAGAGTTCCGTGGTCGCATCAAAACTATGTATCCGACTGTCCAATGATGTTAAAAATTCGTTTTCCCGACTTTCTATGCGAAGGCGGAGGGTGTTATTGTCAGAGATAACGAAGGGACGCATGGTCAAATTGTGCGGCGCAATAGGAGTAAGGACAAAATTTTCACTATTCGGCATTATAATGGGGCCGCCACAACTCAAACTATACCCTGTGGAACCTGTCGGCGTGCTCACTATTAAGCCATCCGCCCAGTAACTGTTTAAATACGCACCGTTCAGATAGGTATGCACAGTAATCATGCTGGTCGTTTCCTTCCTTGCAATAGTAATCTCATTTAACGCGAAATTCGGCTTGACCACACGGTTACACGAGGTGCGAATCTGTAACAGTGAACGAAAGTCCAATTGGAATCTACCGCTAAAAAGCGCATCTAATGAAGTCTCAATATTACTTTTCGCTACGTTCGCAAGAAATCCTAATCGGCCCATGTTGATCCCTAAAATAGGAATGTCTTTATTCTGAATGAGTACCGTTGCATCGAGAATAGTTCCGTCGCCCCCCAAAGAAATGAGGAAATGCGGATCGAAATTTTCCAATTCTTCCTCGTCCGCAAACGTTGAGAAATGCATTTCGGGAAACTCTTCCGCTTTAATTTCGTCACAGGCCCCAACCATGGTATGATATACTGCAAAATCAACGCCTTCTTCGACCAACTTCTCTAACACCAACTCTAAGTAAGGCAGGTTCGTGGCTTTCGGGGTGCGTCCAAAGAGTGCTATTCTCATGAGTACTTCAAATAGTTCATTAAATGGTCGTAACGTTCACGGTAATCGGTATCGTACGATTCATCGCCAAAGATACCTTCTATTTCGTAGCCATAGCGTTGTAAACTCTTGATAATAGGCGCTGTATGTTCTAAATTAACCTTCAATGTCAGCTGCAGAGCGGTTTCGTTCGCTTGATGTGTCATCCATAGCCCTAGGAGCTTGGCATCATTGTGTTCTACAGCGTGTGCGATGTCGATAACGCTGTATCGGTCCGCTGTAATACTCACCACGAGAATGGCACCCGATTGAAGCAGTGTAGGCGTTGCTCTGAAAAACTCTAAAATATCAGTTAATAAATACGAATTGACATAACGTCCTTCTTTATTCACTACGGGTACCAGCGTAATTCTGTGCTGAGTGCAGACTTCCAGGATCTCGAAAAAATGAGCACCTTCTGTAACATGAGGCACAAAAGCAGGGCGTAAAGCACTCTGTATATGCGACGTATCGTCTTGGGTTTCATAAAGCGCATCTTCGCTCAAAAGCCCAGCATACATACCTTCATTCGTAACCACGGGAAGGTGGCTAATTTTAAGATCCTCCATGAACTCCAATGCCTCGGCTATTGTTGTCTCAAGGATAATCCCCTTGATGGGTTCTGTATGTAGTGTTTCTTGTAACATTTCATAACAAACATAGCCCTTTTCTTTAGCTTTGCCCCCATGAACGATCACACAAAACTCAGCGTAAATATCAATAAGATTGCTACCCTTCGCAATGCAAGAGGCGGCGATGTACCTAGTGTTTTAAAAGTCGCACTCGATTGCGAGCGTTTTGGAGCCGAAGGAATTACCGTACACCCAAGGCCTGATCAGCGTCACATTCGCTACAGCGATGTGGCAGATTTAGCTCCTGCGGTGACCACAGAATTCAATATCGAAGGGTATCCTAACGAAGAATTTATTGCGCTTGTGCTGGCACATCGACCTGCACAAGTAACGCTAGTGCCCGACCCCCCGGGTGTTTTAACTTCCAATGCAGGATGGAACGCCATTCAGCACAAAGAACTACTGACCGAAGTAATCGGAACTTTTAAAGATGCTGGAATTCGCACTTCCATTTTTATTGAAACCGATCACGAGCAAATTGCAGCCGCAAAAGCTACAGGTACAGATCGAATCGAATTGTACACGGAATCATATGCCGTCGGTTATGCAAAAGATAGGGCCGCCGCAGTTGCTCCTTATGTGAGCAGCGCAGCCTTTGCAAAAAGTATTGGCCTAGGTGTGAATGCCGGACACGACCTTAACCTAGAGAACCTCAGCTACTTTTCCCAAAAGCTTCATGGCACTCTAGACGAGGTAAGCATTGGTCACGCATTGATCGCTGATGCACTTTATTTAGGACTTCACAATACCATTCAACAATACAGAACCTGTTTGAACCCGACCGCATGGAAGTAGTTCCGCTATTCTCTAAAGTGTACGGCGAAGGAGCACCACTGATCATTCTTCACGGATTGTTTGGTATGGGGGATAATTGGGCGACTCACGCAAAACACTGGGCTGGATTAGACTGGGAAGTACATGCCGTAGACCAACGCAACCACGGTAAGTCGCCACATCATGGCGTACATAATTACGATGCAATGGCCGCTGACCTGGAAGCCTATATGGACGAGAAAGGATTGAATACAGCGGTCATCTTGGGCCACAGCATGGGCGGAAAAACAGCCATGCACTTTGCTGTCAGTCGTCCGGAACGCGTTCAGGCATTAGTCGTTGTAGATATTGCTCCAAAGGCGTACCCCATTCACCATCAGGGCTACATTAATGCAATGAAATCCGTTGATTTTGATGCCGTTCAATCGCGCGGCGCAGTAGATGAAATTCTTGCGAAAAGCGTTGACAATGCAGGCATTCGCCAATTCTTTATGAAGAGCTTACATTGGCAGTCCAAAGAAAAATTAGCATTCCGATTCAATCTCAATACCCTAGAAGACCAGCTACAAGAAGTGGGTACACCTTTAGGATTCGGCTATTTTGATCGTCCTACTTTATTTATCGCCGGCGGCGCAAGCGGCTACATTAATGGGGAAGACGAAGATGTCATTTTAGTCCATTTCCCTGCGGCACACATCGAGACCATTGCTAATGCAGGACACTGGGTACATGCAGAAGCTCGAGAACCATTTTCAGAATTGGTAGTTGACTTCCTGGAAGATCTAGTCTAGAACGTCTTTGAGTTGAAAATGCAAGTAATGCGCAGGACCTTGACGCTGTACTAAGGCATCCTCCAGATCAGGCTTACCTAAAAACACCCAAGCTTCATTACTAAAGTCGTACCGTTCGATCGGTTGCGTAAATAGTCCACGGTCCAATTTATCGTTGCGATTGGCATCTTCATACACCTGTACCATAAAACGTTCGGGCAGTTGTACATCGACATGTAACGTATCATTGGGTGACCGCAAGTCTTCAAAGCCCACTGCCAGCCGTTTGTCATTGGCATCTCGTATTTCATATGCAATACGAGTAGGATACTGTTCAGCCTCGGCACAAGTGAAATATAGACCCGGTTTTTCCTGGGCAGCTAATGTGCTTGCCCAACAGGCGAAAATCAAAAGGAATTTTTTAGTCTTCATAATCGCTCTCCACCCCTTTTTTAGCCAAAAGTGCGCCGTTTGCTTTGAGCGAATCCAGTACCTCTTCATAAATCGGTATGAATACTGTTGGGTTGTCGCTGTAAAAGGCAAAACTTGATTTGAATTGATCCTCAGTGACCCCATGCTTTTCATAGACCTTCGCATAGTAATCTTCGATACCGTTTGTATCGCCAAGCATGATAGAACCGTTTCGGGCACCTTCTATTACATGAATATCTACCAAGATCGGCATCATCTGTTCTTGCGTCAACATATGCTCAGGAATCTTTACCGCAGGAGAAGAACACCCTATGGAAAGGATGAATAGTACGCTTACTGCATAGTTCCCGAGTCGCATCATCTGTCTAGTCTCTATCAAATACTAAACGTGCGCCCAGGACACTATCGTCTGTTTTGCCTTCTTTGAACGCAAGGTGCCCGCCTACAAAAGTGTGCGTCACTCTAGATTTAAACAAAGTTCCTTCAAACGGGGACCATCCACATTTGTATAAAACATTCTGCTTATTCACATTCCAAGGCTGGTTGGGCTCAACCAAAACTAAATCTGCATGGTATCCTTCGCGCAAAAAACCCCGCTCCTCCATTCTGAACAAAATTGCTGGGTTGTGACACATTTTTTCTACCATTTTTTCAATCGTAAAGGTTCCGTCGTGCACGCGTTCCATCATTGCCGGCAGTGCATGCTGAACTAAAGGACCGCCAGAAGGGGCGTTCAAATAGCTGTTTGCCTTCTCTTCAAGGGTATGTGGTGCATGATCTGTGGCGATTACATCTAAACGATCGTCCAATACTGCTTTCCACAGCGCATCTCTATCCTCCGCAGTCTTTACTGCTGGATTCCATTTGATGTGGCTGCCTTTTTTCTCGTATTGACTATCATCAAACCATAAATGGTGCACACAAACTTCCGAGGTGATCCGCTTCTCCTCTAAAGGCTTACGGTTGGAAAACAGCTTCGTTTCTTTTCCGGTGCTGATGTGAAAAACGTGAAGTCGACTGTTGTATTTCTTAGCCAAATCCACGGCCGTAGATGAACTTAAATAACAGGCCTGCTCACTTCGAATCATAGGATGTTGTGCCATGGGAATATTTGCACCAAACTCCGCTTTTGCACGCTCTAAGTTTGCTTTAATAGTCGCTTCGTCCTCACAATGTGTTATGAGCTGATGGTCTAATTGAAAAATACCCTCTAAGGTTTTCTGTTCGTCAACCAACATATTACCGGTAGAAGAACCCATGAAGATTTTTATACCGGCCACATCGCGCTTACTTACCTTCTTCAACTCTTCGAGGTTGTCGTTTGACGCACCCATATTAAAGCTGTAATTAGCCAACGATACCTCTGCCGCTCGTGCATACTTTTTCTCCAACTCCTCTATCGTGAGGGCTGCCGGTTTAGTATTGGGCTGCTCCATATACGAGGTAACCCCTCCAGCAACTGCAGCGCGTGATTCAGAATAAATATCCCCTTTGTGCGTGAGACCAGGCTCTCTAAAGTGCACCTGGTCGTCGATAATTCCTGGCAAGAGGAATTTACCGTTAGCATCGATTATAGTTACATTCCCATTTTTCAGGCCTATGGAAACGTCTATTTTTGAGATTCTGCCGTTTTCTACAAGTAAGTCCCCTTCAATGACCTTACCCTCATTGACTATGCGGGCATTTTTAATGAGATACGATTTCAACATTTTATGAGTAGCGATTTTTTAGGGCTTGGTAAACCAACTCCAAATTTTCAGTTTTATGACACCAAAAATGGCTTCTTTGATAATTCCGCTTGACATTTTACTTGTGCCTTCCGTACGATCGGTGAAAATAACTGCAACTTCCTGTACAACCAGTCCTTTACGCCAAGCCGTAAATTTCATTTCAATCTGGAATGCGTAACCAACAAAATGGATTTTTGAAAAATCAATCGCAGCTAAAGTTTCACGCTTGTAGCATTTAAAACCGGCGGTGGCATCCTGAATGGGCATTCCGGTGATGAAACGAACGTAAACAGAGGCGAAATAGCTCAACAATACTCTACTCATGGGCCAATTCACCACATTTACGCCTTGAACATAACGTGAACCAATACTTACATCAGCGCCACTTTCGCATGCCTCAAGCAATCTTGGCAAATCCTCCGGGTTGTGGGAGAAATCACAGTCCATCTCGAAGACATAGGCATATTCACGAGCCAAAGCCCACTTAAAACCGTGGATATAAGCCGTTCCTAAACCAAGCTTACCCGTACGTTCTTCTAAATGAATACGTCCCCCATGAGCTTGCATTGACCTACGCACCACATCCGCTGTGCCGTCCGGTGAGCCGTCATCAACGATCAATACCTCATAACCCCCTGGCAAAGCCATAACGGTGTTGAGCATCTTTTCGATGTTTTCAATCTCGTTGTATGTGGGTATAATGACTAATGCGCGTGACATGCAGCAAATGTAGGAAAGAAAGCGCTAGTTTAGTGGTATGAACTGGGATGTGTATACACGAAAAATTCACTGGAAGATTGCGCTCATCGCGTTCGGCACGGTCATTGGCCTTGCTTCTTTATTTTACACAGAATCTTTCTTAAAAGAATTGCGTGCAGAGGAGGAACTAAAAATTAAACGCTGGGCTGAAGCCGTAGAGGCAGTTTTCTTCGCTGAAGATGACGCAAATCTTAGCTTCTTTACGCAAATCATACAAGACAACACGACCATTCCTGTCATTCTAACAGATAGCGAGGGTACCATTATTGCGCACCGTAATCTCAAAACTCCGGAAAGCAATCCTGAAAAATACCTTGCCCGAAAATTAGAAGAATTCAAATCGAGCGGTAGTGTTTTGGAGAATTCATACGCAGATGGTCAAATCAACTTCCTCTATTATAAGGGATCCAACCTACTCACAAAATTGCGCCTTTATCCGTTAATATTATTGGGTGTAATTGGCGTATATATGCTCATTAGCTATATGGCCTTTTCAAATGCACGACGCTCTGAACAAAACAAGGTATGGACCGGCATGGCGAAAGAAACTGCGCACCAGATCGGTACTCCATTGAGTGCATTGATGGGCTGGTTGGCCTACCTTAAAGAGCAATATCCTCAGGAAATCGCCTTCGGGGAAATGGAAAAGGACATTGACCGATTAACGGACATTACGGACCGCTTCAGCAAAATAGGATCACAACCCGAGCGGACAGATAAAAACCTGGACGACACCGTGGCACGAACGGTAGAATACTTGCGGAGTCGATTGGGTAAAAAAATAACGCTGTCCTTAGAAATGGAGGGCGCAAACGCATCGAATCATAACCAACAATTGATCAGTTGGGTCCTGGAAAACATGATTAAAAATTCTGCGGATGCAATGGACGGTACGGGGGTTATCGATGTCGAAAAGAAAATACAGTCAGGCCGTGCCGTAGTAAGAATTAGAGATACTGGTCGAGGCATTACTCCTGCCGACCAACGCAAAATTTTCGAACCGGGTTTTACAAGTAAAAATCGTGGTTGGGGGTTAGGACTGAGTCTAGCCAAACGAATTGTCGAGGAATACCACGGTGGAAAACTAACACTTGAGCAGAGTATCCCTGGAGAAGGAACAACGTTTAAAATTTCGCTTCCGCTGGCTTAATGAACGAAACCACACTCTATTTACACATCCCCTATTGCAAACAGGCCTGTCATTATTGTGACTTCCATTTTTCAACGCACCGCTCGACTGAATCTGCGGTTCTTGAAGCAATGCATGCGGAAATGGCAATGCGGTCGCTGCAAATGCCCTGGAATGGAGCTGCCATAAATAGTCTCTACTTTGGAGGTGGTACGCCCAGTTTTTTGGCGGTTACCGATCTTTCTCGCCTCATTGATGAAGCACGGTCGTTGTTTTCTTTTTCGCCTTCTATTGAAATTACCCTTGAAGCCAATCCGGATGATATCACACCCGAAAAATTAGAAGCTTGGCACAGTATAGGAATAACGCGATTAAGTATAGGTCTGCAGAGTTTTAATAACCTTGAACTTCAATCCATGAACAGAGCACACGATGCATCGCATTCCGTGCAATGCTTGGAATGGATCGCTGATGGTCCTATTCAAAATTACAGCGTGGACTTTATGTACGGAATGCCGGGGAGTACTGTGGAAAGCTGGAAGCGACAATTGGACCAATTGGCCACCTACCTTCCACCACACCTCAGCTGCTACGCGCTCACTGTTGAAGAGAAAACTGTACTCTACCACGATGTGCGCTCAGGAAAAACCACCTTGCCTTCGGACGAGGTTATTGTAGCCCAATTTGAGGCCTTACGCGCATGGGCATCGCCGCAGGGTTATACCCATTATGAACTCTCAAATTTCGCTCAACCCGATAAATACAGCCGACACAACAGCCATTATTGGAGTGGCCAATCGTATCTAGGCATTGGTCCCGGGGCACACTCCTTCGACGGGGAAAAGCGTTGGTGGAATATTTCAAACAACACCTTATACGCTCAAGGGGCGAAAGTGCCCAGTGAGCGGCTCACTCTAATAGATCTACTCAATGAGCGGCTCATGGTTCGACTGAGAACCGCTAAGGGATTTCTTTGGGAAGGTGATGTACCCGTCGGTCTAGACCATTCGCTACTAAAGAGGGTAAAGCGGAACGTTCAAACAGCCGAGGCCAAAGGGTTAGTAACATGCACGGACAAAGGGTTCGCTATACCTCCTGATCGATGGATGCAAAGCGATGCCATTATATCCGAACTGTTTTTGAGTCCTAAGGAGAGCTAAAACCCTTATCCACCGAAAAGAGCGTATCTTGGAAATAAAACTAAATCCCTACGACGCTTAGCATTTAGCGTTTACGTGCAGTATGAAATTGACTATTGATTTTTCCAAACCCATCGCCGATTTAAGCCTAGCTGTAAGTGATGTCGCACGAGCGTGGTATATCGATGCACCTGAATTTTCGCCGGTGGTATTGGGGGAATGGACGGGTAGCATTGCTCAAGGTGGAAGTGTGAATTTTTTCAATGTACAGTTCAATCCGCATGCCCACGGAACTCATACCGAAACCGCCGGACACATCACTGAAAAACGCCACAGTATCAACACACATTTTCGCGATGTTATGACGAAATCGCTCGTTCTTACACTACTGCCTCAAGAAGGTCGAGTTCGGTTTGAGGACTTTCATGCGGTTTGGACTCAAGCCCAGGCTAAGGGCTGGACCTTCGCAACAAAATCCGTGGTATTCAGAACGAATACAGGTAATCATCCTGGGACGAAAAAGTTTAGTGGAACCGACTGGCCTTTTCTCGAAGCTGCCATTGGAACTTTCCTCCGAGAGCAAGGGGTCGATCATTTAATCATTGATCAACCCAGTGTAGACCAGGAAGAAGACGGTGGAGCACTTGCCTGTCATCATGCCTTCTGGGGACCGCAGCCTGAGAAATCTCTTCACCGTACCATTACAGAACTGGCCCATGTGCCAATGTCAGTAGCCGACGGTCCATATGCTTTATTGCTTCAGGTCGCGCCAATAGAAAATGACGCTGCACCTTCTCGCCCACTGCTTTATAGTTTAGGCTAGGCCTTCTTCACTTTTCTATTCCGTGCATCTACAGCCGCTAATGTGGCCATGTTTACAATCTCACGCACCGATGCGCCCAATTGTAGTACATGGGCGCTGTGCTTTGTGCCGATCAACATAGGACCAATGGCCTCTGCTGCACCGAAGCTCTGTAGCATTTTGTAAGTAATATTTCCTGCTGCGAGATTCGGGAAAATAAATACATTCGCTCGGTGCCCTACGAGATCAGAAAAAGGGAAACTTTCTTGAAGTAATTCTGGCTCTAACGCAAAGTTCGCCTGCATTTCACCATCAACAATCAAATCCGGGTGCTCTTTCCGCAAGATTGCGCTAGCCTTTGCCATTTTATGAGCATCTGGTCCGTTTGAAGAACCAAAATTAGAATAGCTCAAAAGGGCGACTTTCGGGACGATATTTGTGCGCTTAACAGTGTCCGCAACATTCAATACCATTTGCACTAAATCTTCAACCGTAGGGTCTAAATTAATAGTAGTATCGGCAAAGAACATAGGGCCGCGTTTACTCAAAAGAATATACATTCCGGCCGCTTTACGCATGCCTTCCTCCATACCGATAATACGAAGAATAGGACGCAAGGCCGTTGGGTACTTAACGGTCAAACCACTAATCAATGCATCTGCTCCGCCGTCGCGCAGCATCATATTGCCATAGTATTCTCGAGACTTAATTTTCGAGCGGCATTCACCCATGGTCCAGCCTCTACGTTTTCTGAATTCATACATCTGTGTAGCGTACCTCTCGCGTCCATCACGGTCTGCCATAATATCAATGAATTCAGCTTCTTGAAGCTCCAACTGGTATTCTTCAATAATGGCTTCCATCTTTTCTTTTGAACCCAATAGAATAGGTTTTGCAACGCCATTGCTAATCAATATTTCCGCAGCCTTCAAGATGCGGTAATTATCTCCCTCAGTGAAGACAATGCGCTGCGGATGTCTGCGCGCATTTTCATTCAACAAACGGATAAACTTATCATCACGACCCAATCGGTCACTCAGTTCACGACTGTATGCTTTCCAATTCGTAATGGGTGCTTTAGCAACTCCGCTTTCCATTGCTGCGCGTGCAACAGCAGGTGCAACCGTAGTAATTAAGCGCGGATCAAAAGGCTTCGGAATAATATAAGTGTGACCAAAAGTTAAATTACTCTCGGCATAGGCAAGATTAACAATCTCTGGAACTGGCTCTTTGGCCAATTCTGCAATGGCACGAACGGCGGCCAATTTCATTTCCTCATTGATCTTCGTTGCACGAACATCTAAAGCGCCGCGAAAAATAAACGGGAAGCCCAGCACATTATTCACCTGGTTCGGATTATCACTACGTCCGGTGGCCATAATGATGTCCTCCCGAGCGTCCATAGCATCTTCATAGGTAATCTCTGGGTCTGGATTTGCCAAAGCAAAGACAATAGGGTTCGGAGCCATGCTCTTAACCATAGCTTTAGATACTATACCGCCCTTTGATAAGCCGACAAATACATCTGCGTCTTTCATTAAATCTGCCAACTGTGCTTCTTTGTGATCCTTCGCAAAGAGTTCTTTTTCAGGAGTCAGTTCACCGCGAGAGGTAACGATGAGCCCTTTAGAATCACACATGAATAGGTTCTCCGACTTTACCCCTAATGCCAGATACAGCTTCGCACAGGAAATGGCAGAGGCGCCGGCCCCATTGAAGACGACCTTGACTTCTTCAATATTCTTTTCGGATATCTCTAAGGCATTTAGCAATGCTGCCGCAGTAATAATAGCAGTACCGTGTTGATCATCGTGCATGATGGGAATATCCAATTCCTCTTTCAGGCGTTGCTCGATGTAAAAACAATCCGGCGCTTTAATATCTTCTAGATTGATTCCACCAAAAGTGGGGGCAACCGCCTTAACTGCTTCAATGAATTTATCAGGGTCGTTTGCATCCAATTCAAGGTCAAAAACGTCGATATCAGCGAATATCTTGAAAAGCACACCCTTTCCTTCCATCACTGGTTTTGAGGCCTCCGGGCCTATATCTCCCAATCCCAAAACGGCTGTTCCGTTTGTAATCACGGCAACTAAATTTCCTTTAGCCGTGTATTTATAAACGTCTTCAGGATTCGCAGCAATCTCCATACATGGGTCTGCAACACCTGGCGAATACGCAATACTTAGGTCGCGTTGTGAATTTGAGGGTTTTGTCGGAACTACCTCTATTTTGCCTGGTTTGGGCATTTGGTGGTAGTGAAGGCTATCCTTCTTTTTAATAGGTCTCTGACTCATAATGAGTGAAAATTAGTATAAAAAGGTATTGAAAGGAAACCTTGTCGAATGGATTTCTGCAGCCACGCGGTACAACGTTTTTCTCAATTCATCAATATTGTTTTTGTCCTGCGCACTGATAAAGACAGCTCGTTCGCCAACTTTATTCATCCAAGTACGCTTCCATTGTGCTAAATCGTAGTTCTCTTCGGTAAGCTCTAAGTCAAATTCATCCGGCTCATTGTAGGTAAATGCATCGATTTTATTGAATATCATGATACACGGCTTATCCGTACTTTCAATTTCTTGAAGTATAATATTCACACTTTCGATGTGATCCATAAAACTAGGGTGACTAATATCCACCACGTGAAGCAATACATCGGCCTCTCGAACTTCATCAAGGGTCGATTTAAAACTCTCCACCAATTGGGTAGGAAGCTTTCGAATAAAACCCACGGTATCGGTAAGCAATAGCGGTAGGTTATCGATGTTAATCTTGCGTACCGTTGTGTCTAGCGTAGCAAATAGCTTGTTTTCTGCAAGTACATCGGTTTTGCAAAGTAAATTAAGCAGCGTGCTTTTACCAACGTTAGTATATCCTACCAAAGCTACGCGCACCACTTTACCGCGATTGCCCCGTTGCGTACTCATCTGAACATCGATTTTCTGTAACTTTTTCTTAAGCAACGAAATCTTCTGTTGTATGATACGGCGGTCCGTTTCAATCTGCGTTTCTCCTGGACCACGCATCCCAATCCCCCCTTTTTGACGTTCAAGGTGCGTCCACATTCGAGTCAATCGGGGAAGTAAATATTGATATTGAGCCAATTCTACTTGCGTTCGCGCATAGGAGGTTTGCGCGCGTGCCGCAAAAATATCGAGAATTAGATTCGTGCGATCCATGACCTTCACTTCCATCAGAGCTTCAATATTCTTTAGCTGAGAGGGTGTGAGTTCATCGTCAAAAATGATCATATCAATGTTCTCTGCTTTTACAAAGCCTTTGATATCTTCCATTTTACCGGTACCAAGGAACGTCCTCGAGTTGGATTGAGAAAGCTTTTGAGTGAACATATGAACCGTATCGGCACCCGCGGTATCGGCCAAAAAGCGAAGTTCCTCGAGGTATTCCCTTGACTTCTCTTCGTCCTGATCACGGTTAACAATACCGATAAGAATACAGCGCTCACGCTCTAGCGTATTCTTTTTCTTAAGCTCAATCATAAAAGAGGGCTGCCCTTAGGCGCCTTGAAGGAATTCAGCCCAAGGCATGCGCAGGGCGATTAAGAACAATCCAATACCAAACCAAACCACTACAGATTTAGCTTTGGCCGAAGCGGCTTCCGCGCGCTTTGACTTTGCATTACCAATAGTAATTAAAACTGCAGCCAGAATCATGGTTGTCGGGTGCTCGACATATTTAAATCGCAATCCAGCATCGCCCATTAGCGTTCCCATATCAGAGAACATGTCTAGGTTAAAACCGAACAACATTATTAATCCGATGGTGATCTGTAGGTGCGTTAATAGCACCGCTATTTTGTTTTGACGTGCCAATTTATCCGTAAACGGGTTATCCGATTTCCAAACTAAAAAGTTCTGAACCAAAACCACCAACATCAACAATAAGTAGACAAATGGCAGCCAATGATGCAAGTGTAGTAATCCTGTGTACATCTATTCGTATTTTTCACAAAGTTACGAATCCTCACGAAGCACTACTCCACTGTGAAAAAATACATTTTATCCACGCTAATTCTTGTATTCGCCGTTCTTGTTGGTCTCGTACCGCTGGTGAACTTAAAGTCCATTCAATCGTACTATGAAGTCCCGACAGAAGCCGTCGTATTTCCTCCATTGCGTGGTTCTCAAGACCGGTTGGCAAAGAGCATACAATTTGAGACCATTAGCCAACATCCCCGAATGCTGGATACGGCTACTTTTGACGCCTTTGGCCAATTCCTTCGCGCTTCTTACCCTGGCGTTTTCGACATGCTCGAGGTAGATACATTTAGCACGCATACCTACCTCCTACATTGGCCTGGCACTGAAGCGGCGACTAAAAACTACCTCTTTATAGCGCATCAAGATGTCGTTCCTGTAGACAGGAAAAGCATAGCTGAATGGTCAGCAGGTCCCTTTTCCGGTGACTTCGTGACGGACTCCACAGCAGGCGTAGAAGGATGGATTTACGGCCGCGGTACTCTTGACGATAAAAGCGCACTCATTGCACTAATGGAAACTATGGAGTCACTTTCATATTCCGGTTTCCAGCCGAAAGAACATCTGTATTTCTGCTTTGGACAAGATGAAGAGATTGGCGGTAAGACCGGAGCGGCAGTTGTTGCCGCGCATTGCCGCGCCAAAGGACTTCGCTTTGATGCGATTTTAGATGAAGGCGGGATCATTTCTAAGGGAAGTATACCAGGACTTAAAGACACACCGGTGGCACTTATAGGATCCGCAGAGAAAGGCTACCTCAGCGTAGAGGTAACCTTTAACCTTGCCGGCGGTCACAGCAGTATGCCTAATACCGAAACAGCCATTACACGGGCCACAGCATTTACAAATGCACTGAACGATGGACTCTTTCAATCTGAATTTTCAGCTCCATTAGAAGGATTCATTACACACCTCGCACCAGAAATGCCGTGGGCATTAAAATCTGTTTTTGCCAACCGATTTCTAACGGAACCACTCCTCTTGAACATTTACCAGCAAAGCCATACCGGGCGGGCCTTGACGAACAACACAGCGGTAGCTACCATGATTTCTTCAGGAATAAAAGATAATGTGGTGCCCGCGAGCGCCCGTGTGGTGTGCAACACTCGGATTTTACCCGGCACTACTCCTGAGGACGTTCTCGAACGCTATGCAGCGCTCGCGGCTAAATTCGGTGGTACAGCTACTCCTTACAATACTATAAGCAGTGGAGCCAGCCCAACTTCTTCGACGGAACATACGGATTTTGTGAAAATTGGTCAGGCAGTAAAGCATGTTTTTCCGGAGGCTTTGGTGAGTCCCTATTTAACCATAGGCGGCACGGACAGTAAAAACTTTGAAGGGCTGGCCAAAAATACCTACCGCTTCTTACCCATTGTGCTTGGCGCAGAGGAAGTTGGCGGAATTCACGGTACCAACGAGCGAATTTCTGTTGACGGATTTAATAAGATGGTCGACTTCTACACTGTAATGATGCAATTGTGGAGCGCAGGAAAATTCCCCGAATAAGGGCACAAAAAACCCCCGGCGCCATGCGCCGGGGGTTGCATTTTTTCGAATATCGAATCGTTTTATTGAATGGCGATATTAAAATCTAATATGCCACCTTCTTCGTCGCGAACAAAATCTGCCTCACCTCTTAATTCTTCTCCAGACTTAAGAGTTACAATACCTGACGCGTGAAACATCATTCCATCGAAAATTCCTTCAACGCCTTTAAATGTAGCTTCGAATGAACCGTCTTTAGAAGTAATCGTCATAAGAGATTCAGTTATTTGCTCATTGTTGACGGCAACATCTAAATCCACAGAAACAGGACCTTCAAATACGGGGCCATGAACCATTGCCTCAGCGTCTTTAAGTTTCATTTTCATCTCTTCTTGACGCAGTTCCACAGGTGCAGCTTCTGCGACTTCACTGTGTGTGTCGTGACCATCTCCTAAGATTGGTGCGATCACAAGACCGACCAAACAAGTCAATTTAATCAAGATATTCATCGATGGACCTGAAGTATCCTTGAATGGATCACCTACAGTATCGCCCGTTACTGCAGCTTTGTGCGCTTCAGAACCTTTATACGTCATTTCACCGTCAATCATAACACCAGCTTCGAAGGACTTCTTAGCGTTGTCCCAAGCACCACCAGCGTTGTTTTGGAAGATTGCCCAAAGAACACCTGATACAGCAACACCGGCCATGTATCCACCCAACATTTCTGCTGCCTCCTTACCGTCGTAACCGAAAGCCATAGGTAAGAATGCTACAACCAATGGGAAGATGATAGTCATCGCACCAGGCAACATCATTTCTCTCAATGACGCTTCAGTAGAAATGGCAACACATTTATCGTATTCTGGTTCCGCTTTGTATTCCATGATTCCTGGAATCTCTTTGAACTGACGACGAACTTCTTTCACCATTTCCATGGCTGCTTTACCTACCGCATTCATTGCAAGAGCAGAGAATACTACAGGTACCATACCACCAACGAATAGCATAGCCAGTACAGGCGCTTTAAAGATATTGATACCGTCGATTCCCGTAAAGGTTACGAAGGCAGCGAAAAGTGCCAATGCAGTCAATGCTGCAGAGGCGATAGCAAATCCTTTACCGATTGCCGCTGTAGTATTACCTACAGAATCTAAAATATCAGTACGCTCACGTACCTCTTCTGGTAATTCGCTCATTTCAGCAATACCACCTGCATTATCAGCGATAGGACCAAATGCATCAATAGCCAACTGCATAGCAGTCGTTGCCATCATTGCTGAAGCAGCAATCGCTACACCGTAGAATCCAGCGAAAGCGTACGAAGACCAAATCGCAGCAGCGAAAAGAAGGATCGGTGCGAAAGTTGAAATCATACCTACTCCTAAACCTGCGATAATATTTGTAGCAGCACCAGTAGCTGATTTTTGAACGATATCTAAAATTGGTTTTTTACCCAATCCTGTGTAATACTCAGTGAAGTAGGAGATTAACGCACCTACTACAAGACCTACGATAACCGCACCGAACACGGCGTTGCGTGTAACGTCTTTGAAGCCTTCACCAAAGAACTTCATGCTCAAAGTTTCAGGCAACAACATTTGGATCAATACATACGACCCTATACCTGTAAGAATGATAGATACCCAGTTACCCATGTTCAATGCACGTTGTACTTCAGGCTCTTTGGCACTGTTGTCTTTAATGCGAATGAAGAATGTACCGATGATAGAGAATATAATTCCTACACCAGCAATCATCATAGGAAGCATGATAGGACCGTGGTTGTCTAGGAAATTACCTGTGCTGATCAAATTATCGTTAATCACATAGTTTCCTAGAACCATAGAAGCCAACACGGTTGCAACATAAGAACCAAACAAATCGGCACCCATACCCGCAACATCACCTACGTTATCACCTACGTTATCTGCAATAGTTGCAGGATTACGCGGATCATCTTCAGGAATACCTGCTTCAACTTTACCTACAAGGTCAGCACCAACATCGGCGGCTTTCGTGTAAATACCACCACCTACTCGCGCAAAAAGAGCAATAGATTCAGCACCTAATGAAAAACCAGCTAGCGCTTCAAGAACAACGGTCATCTCGTTGTAGAACGTATCCTCACCAGTAATGAACCAGTTTGTTAAAATTATGAATAAGATGCCTAAACCGAAAACGGCTAGACCGGCAACACCCAATCCCATTACAGTACCACCGCGGAAAGAAACTTTCAACGCTTGTGGTAAAGAGGTACGGGCGGCCTGTGTTGTTCTAACGTTAGAATCTGTTGCGATACGCATACCGATGTTTCCTGCTACTGCAGAGAATACTGCACCAATAACGAATGCAACAACGATGAACCAGTGTGTGGTTTCAACGATAGAAGAAACAATTCCTAGAAGGGCACCTGCCACTACTACGAAGATTGCCAAAATGCGGTACTCCGCATTTAAGAATGCCAAAGCGCCTTCTTTAATGTAGGCTGCCAACTTTGTCATTTTTTCTGAGCCTGAATCTTGTTTTACAACCCAATTGCGTAAAACGAACATATAGATTAGACCAACGATACCAAATACGGGTACCAATAAAAGCATGTTTTCCATTTTATTATGGTTTGATTTAAATAATCAGCCCCTTCCGTGTTACGGAAAGGGCTGCAAATATAAGTCTTAGAGTCGTTCGTTCGAACCTCTGATTAAATCCTATTATTTATTTGACGTACATCACAGATTTCACGGCATCAACAACCTGTCCAACTTGCGGTAAGAAAGCCTCAAGTAAGGTTGGTGAATACGGTGCAGGCGTGTCCGTTGTCGTCAGACGTTTTACGGGAGCATCGAGGTAATCGAATGCCTCTGATTGTACCTTGTAGGTAATCTCCGTCGCAATGGAGCCCAAAGGCCATGCTTCTTCAAGACAAACGAGGCGGTTCGTTTTCTTTACACTCTCTATAACGCTATCGTAATCGATTGGACGGACTGTACGTAAGTCGATGATCTCACAAGAAATACCTTCCTTGGCAAGAATATCAGCTGCTTCGTAGGCCACTTTGATGATTTTACCGAAGCTAACAATAGTCACATCTGTTCCCTTGCGCTTGATATCTGCCACACCGATTGGTAGGATGTATTCACCTTCTGGCACCTCACCTTTGTCTCCATACATCTGCTCACTCTCCATGAAGATGACAGGATCATTATCTCTAATGGCACTTTTCAAAAGACCTTTACAATCGTAAGGGTTCGAAGGAACCACCACTTTCAAGCCTGGACAGTTCGCGTACCAACTTTCAAATGCTTGAGAGTGTGTCGCTGCCAATTGACCCGCGGAAGCGGTAGGACCACGGAAAACGATCGGGACATTGATCTGACCGCCCGACATCTGCTTCATTTTCGCAGCGTTGTTAATGATCTGATCGATCGCAACCATCGAAAAGTTGAAGGTCATGAATTCCACGATAGGACGCAATCCGTTCATTGCTGCACCCACCGAAATTCCGGCAAAACCTAATTCTGCAATAGGAGTATCTAAAACACGCTTTGGACCAAATTCGTCCAACATGCCTTTAGATGCTTTGTAAGCACCGTTGTACTCCGCAACCTCTTCGCCCATCAAAAAGATGTTTTCATCGCGGCGCATTTCTTCGGTCATGGCCTCACAAACGGCCTCTCTAAACTGAATTGTCTTCATAAATCTTGATGTAATAGGCGGCAAATATAAGGTGCAAAGCGGACCTAGCGCACCCTTTCCTGCGTTCGAAATTCAATTTTTTGTGGGTTCCTTGCGCATTCCTTAAAAATTGTGCCGATTCTTGAAAAACTAATGGGCTTTTCCTGCTTCCGATTAGAGAAAAGATAAATCCATAAATCGGACCACTTTTCTTTGGAATTATTATGCATGCATAGTAAATTTAGGGTCAAATAATTAAGGATATCTTATATGAACCTATTAGTTTGTATTAGCCACGTGCCCGATACCACTGCGAAAATCAACTTCGACGCGGCGGGAACAGCACTAGATGCCACCGGGGTCCAATTCGTCATTAATCCATACGATGAATTCAGCTTGACCAAAGCTTTGCACCTTAAGGAAGCCCACGGCGGCACCATCACCGTACTCAATGTCGGTGGACCAGAAACTGAACCAACCCTTAGAAAAGCACTTGCCATTGGTGCCGATCAAGCCATACGTATTAACGCCACCCCTACGGACGCTATCACAGTAGCCAAAGAACTCAAGAACCACATTGCGGCGAATGCGTATGATTTAATTTTATGCGGGCAAGAAAGTATTGACTACAACGGACAACAGGTACCTGCAATGCTCGCAGCGTTGTTGAGCCTACCGTTTGTCAATGCATGCGTCGATCTCGCGATTGACGGCTCTGCAGCCACGGCAACCGGCGAGATTGACGGTGGACATTCGACGTACGCCGGTGCCCTACCAATGGTTATTGGTGGTAAAAAAGGACTGGTAGAAGAAAAAGACCTCCGTATCCCTAACATGCGCGGTATTATGACGGCCCGATCAAAGCCATTACAAGTTTTGGAAGCCACGGAAAATGACGCAGCGACACGAGCGGCGAAGTTTGTGAAGCCTGCGGCTAAATCTGCAGTAAAATTGGTCGACAGTGTTGACGAATTGGTCCATTTATTACACAACGAGGCGAAAGCCATTTAATTCCAAGTCTTATGTCAATTATTGTATTTGTAGAAGATTGGAATAACCTATTCAAAAAAGCTTCATTCGAAGCCGTTTCGTATGCGAAATCTTGGGCTGAACTAGCAGGGACTACCGTTACTGCAGTTACTAGCAGCGGTGCCGCAGATCCGGCGGCTTTAGCTGCCTTCGGTGCTGACAGAATTTTGACTACCACACTTGCTGCAACCCCCTTCGGAATGGCACAGCAATTAGCGACTATAACGAACGGTTCTGCAGGTATGGTTATCGCAGGAACGAGTCTAGGCCGTTCTATTGCTCCAGCATTAGCTGCACTAAGCGGTGGTGCTTTGAGTACCAACACAACAGACACGCCGAGCAGCGTTTCCCCAGTAACTGTTGAGCGTGGAGCATTCAGTTCAAAAGGCATTGAAACTATCGAACTCATAGGCGGCCTTCCCATGGTTTCCTTTGTACCCAACAGTGTAGGCATTCAAGAACGCGCAGGAGAAGGCCTTGTTGAGAATTTAGATGCTACTGGTACCGATTTACTAAGGATAACAGAGCAATCAATAGCCTCCGGTAAAGTTGCCCTACCCGAAGCTGAGGTAGTTGTAAGCGCTGGTCGAGGTCTAAAGGGACCCGAACATTGGAGCATGATTGAGGAGCTCGCTTCGGTTCTAGGAGCAGCAACAGCTTGTTCAAAACCAGTAAGCGATATCGGTTGGAGACCTCATAGTGAACACGTGGGTCAAACCGGCATCCAAGTCAACCCGAATCTGTATATTGCGATAGGAATTTCTGGCGCTATCCAGCACCTTGCTGGGGTCAGTGCATCAAAAACCATTGTCGTAGTAAATACAGACGCTGAAGCCCCGTTTTTCAAGGCTGCAGATTACGGCATTGTAGGTGATGCATTCGAAGTCGTTCCCCAGTTGGTGAACGCGATGCGCGCCTTCAAGGCCGGACAATAAATGCAACACATAGAACTCACTGTTAAGGGATTATCCTACAGTCAAGGTAAATCAGGAGCTTACGCACTCATTCTAGCCGAAACCGGCGAAGGAGGCCGTAAGCTTCCTGTCGTTATAGGTGGCGCTGAAGCCCAAAGTATCGCTGTAGCCATGGAGAAGTCTGTAGCACCGCCGCGGCCGCTTACCCACGATACTTGGAAGAACATGCTTAATGAATTGGGTGTAACCTTAGAGAAAATAGTCATCCACAGATTAGTGAATGGTGTTTTCTACGCGAGTTTATATACCATAGATGCAGCCGGTACGCCGCACGTTTTTGATTCTCGTCCTTCAGACGCTGTGGCTTTAGCCGTGCGCTTTGAATGTCCCATTTTCGCCACGCCTGAAATTATGGAACATGCGGGTATCACTGAAAAGGAGGAAACGAAAGCAGATGCCGGCACTATAGAGGAAGAACATGATATCGACCATCCAGAAGTTTCACAAGAAGAATCACGAGAAGAATTAGAACTACTGCTTTCAGAAGCAGTGGAAAACGAAGATTACGAATTAGCCGCACGTTTGCGCGATAAGTTGGACAAGCTATGATGATCCTTAGAAGTTTATTGGGAATCGCGGTACTTACCGCCGTTTTATGGCTGTTCAGTTCGAACAAGCGTAAAGTGAATTGGGCCATGGTGGGTAAGGGACTGCTCTTGCAATTCGTGCTCGCCTTGGCAGTGTTAAAAGTTCCTGGGGTCTCATGGGCTTTTGAAAAATTTAGTCTTGTCGCTGTTACATTATTAGACTTTACACGCGAGGGCTCTACCTTCCTCTTTGGATCGCTCATCACCGAAACCGATAACTTTGGATACCTTTTCGCCTTCCAGGTCCTGCCTACTGTGATCTTTTTCTCCGCAGTAACCTCACTGCTATACTACTACGGCATTTTACAGCGCGTGGTTAAAGCGATGGCTTGGGTCATGCAGAAAACGTTAAAACTCTCTGGTGCAGAGTCATTGGCCGCCGCTGGAAACATCTTTATCGGTCAAACCGAAGCACCACTACTAGTGAAACCCTACATCGCTGGAATGAGCCGTTCTGAATTACTCAGTTTAATGAGTGGTGGTATGGCGACCATAGCGGGTGGCGTACTTGCAGCATATATTGGTTATCTAGGCGGAGACACCCCTGAAGGCCAATTATTCTTTGCCAAACACCTACTAACCGCTTCTGTACTTAGTGCTCCTGCCGCAATCATTAGCGCGAAAATTCTACTACCCGAAACGGAAGATGTCATTGAAGTGGCTGAAATCAGTTCTGCAGATATGGGATCTAATGCCCTTGATGCTATTTCAAACGGGACTACACAAGGAGTGAAATTAGCGGTTAATGTAGGAGCCATGCTTCTTGTTTTTACAGCAATCGTTTACGGTGCCAATTACATTTTTGTTGAAGGCGTGGGTTCGTGGACTGGCCTCAACGCATGGGCAGCGGAAGTCACCAACGGTCGCTATGACTCGTTCTCCCTCCAATTCATCATGGGCGCACTCTTAAGCCCAATTGCTTGGATTCTAGGTGTGCCGCCTGCAGATCTAATGCTCGTAGGACAGCTGCTAGGAGAAAAAACCATCTTGAATGAATTTTACGCTTACGTTAGTTTAACTGAAATGAAAAACGAAGGCCTCTTCACTTCAGAGCGCAGTGTCATCCTATCAACGTATATGCTTTGTGGTTTTGCAAACATTGCAAGCATCGGTATACAAATTGGAGGAATTGGGGTACTAGCACCGAGCCGCAGAAAAGACCTAAGTGAGTTGAGTATTAAGGCGCTTATCGCAGGAACAGTGGCTTCTTTGTATACTGCAGCCATTGTTGGACTAATGATTTAAGAACTATGGAAAACGCCATCGATAAAATAATCCTTGGTGTGGATCCAGGTACAGTGGTAATGGGGTACAGTGTCGTGCACATCAAAAAAGGTAAAGTGCACCCCGTGTTGATGGATATTATCAAACTCAACACGAAATTGGACCACTACACTAGACTTGCGACAATATTTGATGAATTGAGCGCTGTTGTAGACCAACACAAGCCCGACGAAATGGCTTTGGAGGCTCCCTTTTTTGGAAAAAATGTTCAATCCATGCTAAAATTGGGACGCGCTCAGGGTGTATGTATGGCAACCGCCCTTTCTAAGAAGATTCCAGTTTTTGAATACAGTCCTAGACTGGTGAAACAAAGCATTGTCGGTAATGGAAATGCCAGTAAAGAACAGGTTAGTGGGATGCTTCAAGCCATGTTCCCAGGGATCGAACACAATTATTTAGATGCCTTTGATGCACTAGCCGTAGCTGTTTGTCATCACAGTCAAACCACAGGAATTAGCGCACCTAAACACGGTAGTGGCGCAACAAAATCTAAATCTAAAAAGGGTCGGAGCAGCAGTTGGGACCAATTTATCCAACAGAATCCAGAGCGTCTGAAATAGACGCGCGAATAGACTCCATCTCATCCGCGCTCAACTCCAGCGGAGTATTGGAGAAACTCAATTCATGTTCAGCATCTATAGGTACTAAATGTAAATGCGCATGAGGCACCTCCATACCTAAAACCATTGAACCAATGCGTTTACACGGCACAGCTACTTTCAAAGCACGTGCAACGCGTTGGGCAAATTCCATAAGACTCATATATTCTTCTGAAGGCAGCTCATACAATTCATCTACCTCCGACTTTGGAACACATAAGAGGTGACCACGCTTTAACGGACGTATGTCTAGAAAAGCAATATTTGAAGCATTCTCCCCTACTTTGTAACAAGGAATTTCACCGTTGATGATCTTTGTGAAGATGCTTTCCATCGCTCGATCTTTTTATACCGAGGTGATCTCTAAGATCTCAAAACTCATTACCCCGCGTGGGACTTGGATTTCCGCAATCTCTCCGACCTTCTTACCTAATAAGCCTTTACCTATAGGACTAGATACAGAAATCTTGCTTTGCTTAATATCGGCTTCTTTCTCTGCGACCAAACTGTAAAACATAGTGGCACCGTTAGTGACATTTTTCAATTTCACCTTTGTCAGCACACCAACCTTAGAAAGGTCAATATTTGCCGTATCCAGAACCCGAGCACCAGCGAGCGTATCTTCAAGCTTTGAGATTTTCATCTCAAGCATGCCTTGCGCCTCTTTGGCCGCATCGTATTCTGCGTTTTCACTAAGATCTCCCTTATCTCTCGCTTCTCCAATCTGCTGCGAGATTTTAGGGCGCTCCACATTCTTCATGTGTTCCAATTCTGCCTTAAGGTTTTTAAGCCCTTCTGCTGTGTAATAACTTACTGATGACATAGTCAATGGTATTACTAAAAAAGAGGCCATAATGGCCTCTCCTGTAGGTACAAAGTTAGTATTTTATCTATTACAAGTTGATGCGCACACCAATAGAGTGAATACCTCCGAATGCCGATGTCGTACCGCGGTACGAATAATCTATAGCGAAGCTACCTTCATCACTTGTAGGTACATTAAAGCTAAATCCACCACAGATTCCTGAGATGGCACTTGTTCCTAGATCGTCTGCACGATTATCGAAGGCTTTGTAGCCAACGCGTACTTGGAATAAGTCCTTTAAGCTGTATTGAACTCCAGCATGGTAGGTATCTTTCTCAAAGGAATTTGAGCTAAAGTTCAACGCACCAGTCACTTTACCATTAGCCAAGAACCAATCGTAGGAGCCACCAATACTTAATTGCGTAGGTAATTCAAACTTAGCAGAACGGCTTTCAAACGTCTGTGAATAGGCTACACCATAGGTAGGTACCGGTAAGGTAATACCCAATCCATCACCCTGGTAGGTGATACTAGGTCCAACGTTTTTCAAGGTAATACCAAATTTGAATCGGTCTTCCTCTCCAGTACGGTACTGCACACCTGCATCAAAGCAAACACCATTGGTATTCAAATTAGAAATAGAGCTACTGTAAAGCTTCACGTTCACCCCTCCATAAATATTTTCAGTAAACTTCTGAGCGTACCCCATGTTGATAATCAAACTCTGAGGGCTAATAGTTGCACCGGTTCCTTCCGGCTGGTCTTCCGTAGTTACTTCCCACTGGCCGTAATCAAAAGCGGATAAACCTATGCTAAGCACACCTACATCACTTACACGCTGAATGAGTGAAGCTCCGTTCATATTAATGCCCGCACCAACCAACCACTGGGTGTTGTTGAAGGTGACTTGTGTGTTCAGATCCGTCGCAGCGATACCCGCAATATTCAAGAAAGTCGCGTCCATCCCCGTAGCACCTGCTACGTTGACTGAACCCCACCCTGCAGAGCGTGCAAAAGGATTTATTAATAATTCGCCCGCACCTGCAGAACCTGCACGTTGAGGGTTACCTGCATTCGCTGTACCCATTAAGGCTACAGAAAGAAAAGCTGCGATATAAGATTTCAATTTCATAGGTCTTTTTCGCTTAGAATGAGTTCAAATCGACCGGACGTAACGCGCCGAACCATTTCACAATTTTTTCACCGAGCTCGCCAGCATCAACGTGGATAATATAAACGCCGGACGCAATAGGCACACTGTAGGTGTTTTTTAAATCCCATTCCACGTAAGTCATACTATTGTCCTTGCGGATCTGACGAATCAGGGTACCGTTCGGTGTAAAGATACTTATAGTACACGTTTCTGGTAAATTAGTAATCTTAACAAGATTATCTAACTGGGATGCTTCATAAGTGCTAAACCCATAGTATGGATTAGGTACTACACGAATAGTCTCCATTGCACTTTTACCAATGGTATCCTGGTAAGTTCTAGTCGCAATATTAGCAGTGTTAAACAGAAACTGTGGGTTACCGCCATTAGGGCCGTCGGCCAATGTTCTGTTCGAATAGGCTGAATTCATGCGGATACGAATGCGTGTTTGAGTCGGTAATTCTGTATACGGATCGAAATCTAATCCTCTACGTAAGGTCGGCATACCTATCCAACGACAAGCTCTCCAGAAATTTGCTTTCGCTATATTTCCTAAACCTCCTGTTTTTACGAGGTCCGCCATAAGGTCTTTCAAAGGCCAATCATTTGGATTAGCGCCCTGGTATTCAAGATCAGTTGTCGACCCGCTAATCTTATCTTCATCAGCAAAGACATAGATCACGTGCTGTCCACCAAAGACATAACCGCCATTTACAGTGTTTCCTGGTGGTAAGAATTCTCTATCCGTTGGGTTCCACAACATATCATTACCGTTTTCACCTGGCAACCATGAGTTCTCACCAAAAGCCATATTCAAACGCTTACCCGTTTCAATGTCTATCGCATATCCAGGGAAGTAAGACCAACCTGGCTCTAGACCTGGTGCTCTTTTTAAAGACCCATTTTCAAGGGTCCAAGAAGTATCTTGGCGCTGCGTCATTTTCTTATCGCCGTGCTCGCTCAATGCTGCATCTTCAGCCATTTCGAAGACTGGAACACGGGTCCATTTACTCACATCTGTTGTGAAGACAATATCTACAGAATGAAGATCAGAAGCATCATTGAGATTTCTACCAATGCTCTGCGCAGGTCCCATGCCATAATTATCATAACCATTAACAACGGAGCGGTTGTTTGCAGAAGCATACATGTAAGGACCCCAAGTGCCTTCTACAATATTTTCAAAATACCCTTTTGCATCGCCATCTTGATCGGGGTACAACGTAGCAGGCTCTTCTGTTGGATAACTGTTTGTTCCAGCTAAGATCCAGTTATAAGGAGTGTAGCTTTTATCGTCACTAATTCCTGACCACCATTCCTTTGAAGGGTCTTCGTAAATGATTTCGGAGAAAATCACACCATTATCATAGGTGCCTTCATCATCACCACCCGGTGCTGGAGCTTGTTGCATCGCAACGGATAGTCCTAAGTCTGGAATAATTTGTTCGTTGTAGAATGAGATGGTAGTATCCGCCGAAGCTATAACAGTACCGGCTCCATCCGTAATTTCCCATTGTGCGTTTCCATTGGCACCATCAAGCGTTAACGTGTATTCTCCATTTTTCACTTCTAGCGGATCAACAACCTTAATCGCTACAGGTCCTAAACCTCCCATATACGTCGGTTGACCACTACCGTTACCGTCCATGATGTCTTTCACTTCTGTTAAAGTAAGTTCAAGTTCACCGCCACCGTTACCGACGCCGTCTAAACGGGTGATTTCTGGTCCGTCTCCATATTGTGCTACCTGAATGGTTCCTCCCTTTTCAGAATCGATCTGATGAGGAATAGCTGTGTAGGTTTTAATATTACGACGACCTGCTAAAAATGGAATTTTCTGACCACCTGACGCTATTGTCGGATTAAACACTTGATATTGGTTCTGTCCATAGGCGATGACCGTAAAGTAGTATTCCTTATGGTTGATCAATGAACGATCACCTGTGGCAAATACGTCTTCACCTATCTGGAAAGATGTAAATACACCACCATTATTGGTCGTTAGCGTCATGTCCTGTGGCACAAGCGCATTCAAATCTGGATCTACTTCCCAGTTGATTAGTTGCGTAAGACCATTTTTTACATCACACTGCGCGACTAGACGACTCTGCGTTGGATCGTAGATATCAGAAATACTTACGTCGCTATTCGCTAATTGGAAAATCTGGAACCCTTCAAATTTGTAGTCAAAATAATCTGGATTTACATTTAGAATAGAATCGCGATCGTCTGGACTAACTGTAATTAGTGGATCACGCTCACGATAGCTAAATGCTTCATTATTACTACCTGGTCCGTAAGTTAACTTCAAAATAAGTTCACGGTCCAATTCTTGAATTTCCACATCCGGAGCATCCGGACCATTCAATACTTGGAAACAGTTATCAAAGAGTTTCTGTGCCTTATCATCCGCAATAATCACCTTTTCTACGGATGCAAATAGATCATTATTGATAAGGTCACGTTCCCAAACTACACCAGTAGTTACGAAGTTTAATGCACCTGGAGCCAATGAGAATGGACCAGCGCTGTGCAAACCACGCTTATCTTCCTTATTTGCAGGGCTCTCCCACCAGTTTACAGCTGCATAAGGAGGGTAGGCTCCGGTCGTATCGTAGGACATTCCTGGGTAAGCAAACTGGGTTGAAGTACCGCTACCCGATGCAACGAAACCGTCACCATTCCCCTGATCACCTGGACCTGAAGGCGTTTCGATAATCAATTCGGAACCGTTTTTCCATAGCGCACGCATGTAGTTGTAGAAGTGTGTCGCATTGTCTGGGTTACCTGAAATATTTGAAGCTGTATTGTTGTAGTACATGAAGTGACTCATGATGATACGCTCATTCACACCGGTCGCTGGATCTTCGGCCACACACAATCCAGTTTCTGGATCTTTTACCCCATCTACGCAACCGTCACGGTCGTTATCGATACCGTCATAGTAATCTGCAAATGGACCTTGGAAGAAGTCAAACCCTACCGCTGGCGGGTTCAAACCGTAACCTAATGGACCTTCATCTTCAGTATCTGAATTGTAACAGTAACCTAAACCACGTGCAATATCACAACCAATGATATCATCGGTGTAGTTTCCTAAATCCGGATCAAACCAAGTTGAGAAGTACGTATTCGTCAAACGGAAAGTCGAACGGTTGATGATGCGGTAGTTATTGAACGTCATGTTGTTCACCTCATCGTTGGTAGAAAAAGCAAATGCTTGGGCACGAATTTCGAAACCTAGCGCTCCGGCTTGCGATTCCGTATGTACGTTTCCACGGTCGTTGTAGACCCACCAGATGGTTTGATCACCGTAGAGCACATCTGTCTCTTTATCGCGACAATCGTACTCTTTGTCGATGTCATAGGCCGGATAATCTACAAGGAAATCGTAGACCCCATCGCCATCGCGATCAATAAATGGAGCCAATTGGTAAGGTAATTCTCCATCAACTCCATTACCCGGCCAATCTTTAATAGACTCGGGAATTTGACTTTCATAGCCAGGGAACAATTCCGTTTCGTCACAGTTAGGATCGTCTAAACACTCCAACCACGCTTTGTGGATATCAACTTCCTCTCGGTAAATGATCCAATGACGGTCGTATTTATCACAGATTTCTTTGTTTGTAGAAGCTGTACCATCACTCGTTAGCGGACCTGGCCAGTAATCGTTACCCGATTGACGGTAGGTCATGGCAGCCAACTTTAATTGGTTACCCTCATCTACACCACCAAGCCACAATGAACCTGCAAACATGGAATGCTTATTAGATCCCTTTGGTACTTCGTAACGTGCGGTGTTCAAATCCCACCACATATCGCCACCACCTAATATGGTAGCTCTAACATTATTAATACTTAAATCACTTTGCGCTTTCGAAGGCTGACACAATTCTTCGACGGTCTTCATAGAGCCCGTTGTCTGAGTAGTCTTGTTCGCACCTTGCACTTCACGTGCTGAAAGTGGTAAAGCGAGAGCGGTTGAAAGTAAAAGGAGATAAACTCTTTTCATATGCTGTTTTCCTATGCTTCTTTATTATAATCCTACACGCAACCCCAAACGGATTCGACGTGGTAAACTGTATAGTCCTGGGTTAGCTAAACTTATGTTATACAGATCCGCAAACGATTGTGCGTTCGTCTGGAACTGTACCGCATTTTGTCCTTGAGGCGAACTCAAGTATCCGTCGTCCGCTGGAGACCCTGTAAAAGAGTAAACCCCTAAGACGTTTTGTGTGTTCAGAGCGTTCAATAGTTGCACATATACTTCAAAGTTGCTAAATGTAGCGTCTCTCTTGAAATTCCAGACTTTATTTGCTGTAGCATCAATTCTGAAACTCCACGGCAAGCGTGAACCATTAATATTACCCGTGATAGGCGTAGCTGCATCTGTGAGACCAAAGGCAAGTCCACGACGGGTATATGGCGTACCTGAATTCGCATTCAAGACCACGTTGATACCTGCATTTTCAAGGATACGCTTTCCAAAGAATACTGGGCCATTGTACGCTGGTCCACCACCGTAGCGGTAATCCATATTCATCACTACTTGGTGACGTGAATCGAATGTCAACGGAAGTATATAACGTAAGTTAGGCTGCCCAGAACGTGCGATGTTCGCACCTGAGTTCGCACCCGAACCAGTACCATCTGCAAATTGAAGTGTATAGTTCGCATTCATACGAACATTCCCCGTTCTTCGAAGCTCGTAAGCAACGGTGTAGCCTTTAGAAGTGGCAAAATCTAGATTTCCGTAAGCAATGTAAGTTATTGGATAAGCCTCTGTCAAACTTACAGTCTGCATCATATCACGCTGTTCCTTGTAAAATGCACTTAATTTCAATGCACTATTCTCATTTAGCACTTGGCGGAAACCTATTTCGTAATCCGTTGTGCGTTGAGGCTTAAGATCTGGATTCGCAAGAATATCTCCGTTGTCGCCATTCTCTAGTTGCAAATATGTAATCGGATTCATACGGTTCAGTCCTGGATCTGGACGTTGAACTAAGATATCGTAATGTGCAAAGAATTCAGCCTCATCCGATATAGGGAATTGGAAAGATACACGTGGACTCACGGTGACTTGAGGCGCATAGTCCTTGAAACTTTCGTTCGCCGTTACGGACAATTTTTGCTCCTCTACCCCTGGTTGCTTCAGGAATGGCTTGATACCGCCACTGGCATCTGCTATATTTTTAGGGTTTGCCTCAACATCACCGTCTGCAGTGTACCAAGTAAATCCGTCACGGTAACCCACGATAGTCGATGGATTTTCCTGATCATCTACATAAACGACTGCATCCTCACTCATACCGCTAGGTACCTGAGCACCTGCTAGAGCGGTGCTGGCCAAATCTCCTACAGTGTAAGCTGGGTAGAGCACAAATGGATCTGCTAAAACGGACTGGTTTGCATCAAAACGGTCAACACGTACCCCGATGTTAAAGAATAAATCTTCATAGGTGAATTGATCCTGTATGTAACCGGCCATATAAATAGGTTCAAATGCTCCTATCAAACGCTTGGAATTTCCCTGTGCATCTGTTCCGTAAAAATCGTTCAGAGAAGGACGCGTTGTTAATTGATTCCCTAAATAATCGAAACCATAGTAACTTACATAAGCATTGGAACCAATATTCAATAGCTCATTTGCCGAGAACATATCTAAATTAAAGGTTGAAGGGTCGTAGCTGTCTATATCTAGCCACTCCGTACCGTTCGGGTCGTATCCTAAGGCCTCGCGCAACTTGCGGTCAAAGGTTCTAGGCTTACCTGCATCAAACAATCTGTTGTAGGACAGTGTGTCTTGGAAAACGCCATTGTTATCATAAGAAGCCACCGGATTATTAAGGTCCAATTCTCGAATGGCATCGTTCTGCAACAAGCGCATTAAGGTCCATAACCCCGTTGTTCCTAGACCGTACGAACGGTCAAAACGCTGCTCGTATTCCACACCAACGATAAGGGCATGATCACCAATGTCGAAAGTTGAGGAAGCCGTTATGCGGAACTGGTCGTTCAAGAATTTACTGTAACCACTCTGATTGACACCGACATTACCCCAAAGACCGTATACACTCGACGGTTGATCACCGTTGAGTAATCCGCCACCTGCACGAATATCCTCAAGTGAGCGTGCATTATTGAAAATCGAACTAGTTTCTACAAAATTGAAGAAATTCGAAGTGTAGTTTGCTAAGATTGGGTTATTGTCTGAAGGTGTGTAATCCACTTTAACACTCTGCCATACCGCTTGAGTGTAGGCATCCATTACCTTTCCAAAATTTGGGTCATTTGGATCAGTGATGGTATCTGTTCCCAAATTGTATAGCGGACGGTAAGTAGTTTTAAATTTACCTATATGACCGTAGTTGAAGAAATTTTCTTTGTGACGCGCATCTCTGTTGAAACCAGTGTTGCGCGTGAAATCCATTTGAATGGTATAGAATGCATTGCGAATCAATGAATTTGAGGAGTCTGTTGCATTACCGAAACGCTGCTGAAAACGGACGTAAGTCGACCAGTCCTGACGGAAATATTCAGCGTTATTATCGTAATTCATTAATTCGTTGAATCGACTTCCTGAGCGTCCGCGACGTAAATTGAAACGTCCACCTACAGTTAATGTGGTTTTTTCTGAAGTCACAAATTTTAAATTGCCCGACATACGTACCGCCGTACTCGCCACGTTTTCGCGGAAATTCTGAGTGACTAAATCATTCGCTGTCAGGAAATCTGCAGAATTTAACACCCCGAAGCCGCTAGAAGCTGGCGTCAATGGGTTTGCTTGCAATTCTGCCAATTTATCATCGTTCACTTTATAGGTGGCCAATGATCTCGGTGAACCGTCTTTGTTGTATTGGAATTCTGAAGCAAGAAGGAAACCTACAATAGGTTGACCAGATTTACTTCTAATAATGGGTCCACCCAATGTTAGCGCGCCCAAATTATAGTGGTATTGATCAAATAACGAACTGGTTAAGACTTCAGAAGAACCGAAGTAATAAGGAGCGGGACCTTTTGTGGTGGTTGAAATCACACCTCCGGTAACATCACCATACTGGGCAGGAACTCCACCGGTGATTACCTCAGTAGAGAGAATTGCATCACGAGGAATATTGACATCCCCACGAACTTTCACACCATCAATAAATATAACGTTGGTTGAAGAACGAGCACCACGAACGTTAAATGAACCTGAACCATCTTGCTGGAAGACACCTGCCGTAGTACCTACAATTTGACTAAGGTTACGATAGGGAAGGTTTTTAATTTCTTCTGCACTAACGATGTCTGAGGTTTTACCCGTTTCAATGAGCTCTTCTTGAGCAGTGACCGTAACCTCTTGAATCATCGTTGATTCAACAGTCATGTCGAAGTTAACAACCTTCGGCTTTCCAGCATTCACCGTTACACCGTTAAGATTGAAATCTGCATACCCAATGAACTTACATGTCAAATTATACACTCCAGCACTTACTGGGTTGATATTGAACTTTCCATCAAAATCCGTAGTACCGGTTGTAACGACCACGTCGCGATCTTTTACAACTACAGTAGCGAAGGGAATGACTTCACCGGTGCGTTTATCCTTGACCGTTCCCTTGATAGATCCGGGACGAGATTGCGCAAAACTGAACGCAACACTAAGTGTCAAAACGAGCGTGAGTATTTTTTTAACCATAGAATCTGGCATTACGTTTGGGTTCTAAAGGATGTAAATATAAGAAGTAGACCGGCAGAAACCACAACCAATTTGTGCCTATCTTGCGATAGCGTATGAAAATGAGGATATTATTGAATTTCAGCGGATTAGTAGTGATTTTAGGCCTAATATTGATGGCTACAGGGTGTAATAGCACTTCCGTTCAGTACGATATTCCGGAACCCTTAGTTGATGAAACCATCTATTTAAGTGATCCCTCTAGTTTTAATTTAACCGTCATAGGAGGTCAATTAATCATCCCAAATGCGGGACATAGTGGCATCTTAATTTACCGTCGGTATTTTGATCAAGAGTACTATGATTTTGCTGCCTATGAATTGGCTTGTCCATACCATTGGAATGACGGTTGCGGGCTGCTCACCAGCAGCATGGGTGACCTCTATCTTACCTGCGGTTGCAACGACCATAAGTATCAAGCATTGGATGGACAGAGCATAGATACTTCCTACACGCTTCCAGTAAAAGAATTCTCCTGCCAGTTTGATGGTGGAAACATCATTCGAATAACGAATTAAAAAAATCGCCCCGTTTCCGGAGCGATTTTACTATGTTCCTTCACTTTTTGATCTTTTAGACGAACGCGTTCTCTCCGGTGACATCTAATCCCGTAATGAGCAAGTGAATGTCATGAGTACCCTCATAGGTGACTACAGATTCTAAATTCATCATGTGACGCATGATAGAGAAATCGCCTGTAATTCCCATACCACCCAGCATTTGACGAGCCTCGCGAGCGATTTTTAAAGCGATTTCAACATTGTTTCTTTTCGCCATGGAAATCTGTCCAGTAGTGGCTTTACCTTCATTTTTAAGCTGGCCTAGTCTGTAGGTTAACAGTTGTGCTTTAGTGATTTCGGTAATCATTTCAGCCAATTTTTTCTGTTGCAACTGAAAACCGGCGATCGGCTTGCCAAACTGAATGCGTTCTTTAGAATAACGCAACGCGGTATCGTAACAATCCATTGCGGCTCCTAATGCGCCCCAAGCTATACCAAAACGCGCACTATCTAAACAAGAAAGTGGCGCACCTAGACCGTCACGACCCGGTAAAATATTTGCTTTTGGCACACGAACATTATCAAAGACCAATTCTCCGGTCGCTGAAGCACGAAGTGACCATTTATTGTGCGTTTCAGGAGTGGTAAATCCTTCCATACCCCGTTCAACGATAATCCCTTTAATGCGTCCCGCTTCGTTTTTTGCCCAAACTACTGCGACATCACAGAAAGGAGCATTTGAGATCCACATCTTTGCGCCGTTTAAGATTACATCGTCGCCGTCTTCTTTAAAGTTTGTGGTCATGCCACCTGGATTCGACCCGAAATTAGGCTCTGTTAAACCGAAAGAACCTAGAAACTCACCCGTAGCAAGCTTCGGTAAAAACTTTCGCTTTTGCTCCTCAGATCCGTAGGAGAAAATGGGGAACATAACCAGTGAACTCTGAACGGAACAGGTAGAACGAACACCTGAATCACCACGTTCCACCTCTTGCATCATCAAGCCATAACTCATATGATCCAACCCTGCGCCGCCGTATTCTTCTGGGATATAAGGGCCAAACAAGCCGATCTCACCCATTTCTTTTACCAGATGATCTGGAAAAGCTGCGCGCTGCGCATAATCTTCGATGATTGGACTGACGGATCTTTTGATCCAATCTCTTGTCGCATCGCGGACCATTTTATGTTCCTCGGAGAGTAAATCATCCAATTGGTAATAATCTGGGTGGTGGAATGCATCCATGCCTGTTCAATTTTAGGTTCAATTTGAAAGAGGCGTTGAAATTAAAACACAATGACCGAATTATTGTCATATAAATCAAATAGATATTCGCATCTTTAATGCAGAAGAAAATTAGACTCTGTTATGAAAAAATTCGCCCTGCTGTTCGCACTCATTGGAATCGTTAACTATTCGTATACGAATTCTGGCGGCTCACCGGGCGGCAAGAGCGGCTCACCCGCATCCAACGGACAAACTTGTTCAGGAGGCTACTGCCACGGTGGAGGGAGTCCCAATGGAAATGAACTCATCGATATTAAAGTAGATGTTACGCCTGCTGCGGGAATGAGCAACTACAGCGATACGATAAGAGACTCTATTCAGACCATGGTATACCTAGATGTTTCTGCTGCTGGCAGTTCAAAAATTGGTTTCTCAGCAAGTATTGAAGATGCAAGCGGCAATCACATAGGAACGCTAGCGACGCCTTCAAGCTCAAACACAAAAATCGTGAGTTCAGACTTCGTTACTCACAAGAATTCATCAACCGCAGTTTCTAATAATGCCATTAATTGGGTATGGGATTGGAATACGGGGGATATCGGAGATTCCGTTATTATTTATGTCGCTGTCAACTACACCAACGGCAATGGAACGACTTCCGGAGATTATGCAGTTACTGCATCTAAAACGCTGTACCCAGGACTAGTTATGGGACAGTCTGAAAATCAAATAGGATCTGCTCTGAAAGTATATCCTTCGCCTGCTACAGATTACATCAATGTGAATGCTGAGGGATTGAAAGAGGTCCGATTATACAACACGATAGGACGCTTTCTAAGTATGGATCAATCCTGGTCCGCTGCAGGTAATGATCAGTTTGACGTGAGCAGATTGCCTCGAGGTAATTATATCCTTCACGCTCTTTTCATTGACGGCACCATACAATACAAGCACGTTGTTTTACAGTAACTTTGTGCTCCGATGGGCACAAAATGGATCTTAATAGCATTACTGGCAGTTCTCGCGTTTTTACGCGTCAGTCAGCCTACATTTTTTAAACGCTGGGTACGTGCTGATATTGCAGGTATCTCCGAACATCCACTTAAAGTAAGCACTCTTATTTTCTTATGGGTCTCCATGTCTGTTTTTGGGGCAACTTGCTTGTTTTATGCGGGGTATGCAGTGCATCCACTTCTACTGTTAGCCATCCCCTTATTTCTTTTTTTGCGCTTATGTTTTTCATTTTTACTCCATTTACTACTGAAGGAAGAAGGCGTTCGAGCGGTATGGAAACTGGGACCCATGACTGCATTATTATCCCTATGGTATGCTTTTACCGCTGCTTTTCTCTTACTCATGTCCCTTACAGGCTACCTCTCCGATGGGAACGGTCGCTACATATTCCTCATTTTTCATGCGGCCGGAGCCGTCTATTTCGCTTTGAAACAACCAGGATTCGTTGTTTTTAAGACTTTAGGGACTAGAGTTTATGCGATTTTGTACCTTTGTGCCCTTGAACTTGCCCCGTTAGTAATAGCCGTCCAATAACACACACATGACAGACATCCGAAAAGCAAAGGTGAGATCCATTCTAGTTTCACAACCAGAACCCACCACAGAAAGTCACCCCTTCTTTACGCTTGCCGATAAACACAAGGTAGATGTTGACTTTCGTTCTTTCATCCATGTTGAAGGCGTAACTGCATCCAACTTTAGAAAGGATAAAATACAGATTCGTGAATACCGCAATGTGATATTAACTTCAAAAAATGCGGTGGACCATTACTTTAGAATGTGCGAGGACATGCGCGTTCAAATCTCACCAGATACCCGCTATTTCTGTATTTCAGAGGCTATTGCATACTATTTACAGAAATACGTAGTGTACCGTAAACGTAAAATCTACCACGGCAACTTAAAGATTGACGAGCTTATTCCAACCTTGAAAAAATTCAAGAACGAAAAGTTTTTAATGCCGTCATCGGATAGTTTAAAGCCATCCATTCCAAATGCTCTTGAAGACGCAAACATTAATTACACTCGCGCCATATTGTTTAATACAGTAGTTAGCGATTTGAGTGATCTTGAAGATGTTTTCTATGACATACTGGTCTTTTTCTCTCCTTCGGGAATCAAGTCTCTTTACGAGAACTTCCCAGATTTCAAACAAAACAATACACGTTTAGCTTGTTTTGGTTCCACAACGCAGAAGGAGGCAGAAAACCATGGATTAATAGTCGATATTCCAGCGCCAACGCCGGATGCACCCTCCATGACCAAAGCCATCAGCGATTATATAAAGGACGTTAATAAGAAGTAAGAAAATCCTTAATTTACAAGCCCGGCAGTACGTCGGGCTTTTTTTATGCGCTTTACCTTTTCCAAAGAAGAAAAACTGACCAGTCCTCGGCTTTTCGATACTATACATACAGAAGGAACGACCTTAAAGTCTTTCCCTTTTTCTGTGCGCTTTATTGACGCATCGCTCGAAAAAGAGGTACAACGACAAATCGCTATTGTGGTTCCAAAACGCTCCATCAAAAGTGCAGTCCACAGGAATCGCATTAAAAGGCAAATGCGCGAATTATACCGCCTGAACAAGCACCTTATCAAAGGTCCAAAGCAACAACAAGCTTGGTCCTTACGTTACTTAGGCAATCGACGCAATGAATATGCTTTTTTAGAAGACGGGTTTATAAAATTGATACACAGCTACAACACCTATTATGAAGAACTTTCCAGTGAAAAATTGGGCTAAGAAATTACTTTTACCAGCTATCATTGGTTGCGCGGGGTTATTGACGAGCGCGTCGGCGGGTGACCCGTTTGAGACCAGCAAACAATTGGAAGTCTTTACTGCCGTGCTGCGCGAAGTACAAAATGTATATGTGGATCCGGTGAGCGCGGAGCAAGCCGTCGGTAGCGCTATAGAAGGAATGTTAGAGGAATTAGACCCTTATACGGTTTACTATCCCGAGGATCAAATTGAAGATGTCCGATTACTTCAAACGGGTGAATACGGTGGTATCGGTTGTGTTATTCAAAAAATAGATGCCGCAGTCCTTATTTCAGACATTCACCCAGGAGGACCCGCGGATAAAGCCGGTCTAGTGGTGGGTGACGTATTAACTTCTGTTGACGGTAAATCCCTAGAAGGTCTTCGTGTGAATGAAGTAAGTACCTTACTCAAGGGAACGCCCGGAACTGAAGTCAAGATTTCTGCCAAGCGCTTCAATGCACCTTCTTTGAACTTTGCTTTTGAGCGTGAAAACATTACAAAAGATGCCGTGCCCTTTTATGGTATGCGGGAAGACGGTGTGGCGTATATCTACCTCGAGTCTTTTACAGAGCAGGCAGGTGCACAAGTCAAAAAAGCCGCTTTAGCATTGAAAAAACAAAACCCAAAAGCATTGCTATTAGATCTTCGCGGCAACGGCGGAGGCTTGCTTATGGAGGCTGTGAAAATTGTGAGTTTGTTTGTTTCCTCAAGTGATACGTTGGTTTCTACCCGAGGCCGCGGAGGTATTGTTCAAGATATTTATCGTACCATCGGCCGGCCAATTCTACCTGAAATTCCGTTGGCTGTCCTTACAGACGGATCGAGTGCTTCGGCCAGCGAAATCGTGGCAGGAGCCCTTCAAGATCTTGACCGCGCTGTAATTTTAGGTGAGCCTAGTTTTGGCAAGGGATTGGTTCAACAAATCCACCCCTTACCTTTTGGAGCACAGATGAAGGTAACGGTAGCAAAATACTACACTCCATCGGGTCGGTGTATTCAAAAAGTAGCGTATGACCGCGATGCGAAAGGAAAGCGGATCAAAAAATCGGACCTACATACCTTTACTACAAAAAATGGCAGAATCGTAGTCGATGGAAACGGTATTGCGCCGGATTCGCTCATTGTAAACGACTATTATCCTGAGTTTGTGGCTGCCTTAAGTGCTGAAGGAATGGATTTGAAATTTGCTGCTCGTACAATGGAAAACATTCCAGCAGATATAACTGTCGGGGACTATGAAATTAATGATGCCATTTGGACCGATTTCACCGATTTCCTGAACGACGAAGAATTCACCTACGAGAGCATTAGCGAGCTGCGTTTAAAGGATTTACAGGAATTGGCTGGCGACACGGATTATTTAGATGCGGAAGATTTAAACCCCATTCTTGACAACATCAAGGCTCGCAAAGACCATGTTTTGGAATCCGAAAAAGAAGCGATCAGTGAATACCTCTCCGATTATCTGATTCAACGCAAATATTCTATGCCCGGTGCGCTTGAACGCGGATTGCAAAAAGATGAAGTTATTGCACGTGCAGCAGAAATTGTTTTAAACCCACAGACGCTGTCGGAACTTTTGAGCGTTACACTTTAAATGCAAAACCGATCTTTTCTCTTTTACACTGGTGCTGTTTCAGCGATTCTTCTGCCCTTCGCTTTCGAATGGCTCAGTCCGCTTTACGGGCTCATTTTGGTCGGGATTGCACTACTGCTCCAGGGCGACTTACACCCTAACAAATGGCTACTATTAGCCTCTGCGGCTTTCCTTGACTGGGAATTAATCAGTATTTGGTGGAGTACCCATCGTAGTGAAGGCTGGCAAGATGTAATCATGATTCTTCCGATTGTGCTGATGGGGCTTATCGTGGGTTCCAAGTCGAAGGAAGTGGAAGTTAAAATGTATAGAAATTGGGCACTGATTTTTGCCTATGCGACCGTGGCGGCGTGGAGTTGGACCGTTGCAGAAAGTCTATTTAAGTCCGGCTGGGTGCAATACAATGACCTTGAATTAGGGGGACGATTAGGCATTCATTACCAAAGCCTCTACCTGCTCGTAGCCGCTTTTATTCTTGAAGCCTCCCTCTGGGACAGTGCGAACAAAAAATACAAGATCCTTCATGCGCTGTTGATTGTATGGCTGCTCTTCGGCTGCATCATGCTCAGTGCACGTATTCACCTTCTACTCCTGCCTGTTTTTATTCTCGTACGCACCCTTGACTTACTACAGGGGAAAATCGCAAACAAGAAAAAGGCAAGTCTCTGGGCCGCCGGAATCATCATATCCATGGTGACGCTCATGGCGGTGTTGCCCGGAACATCAAGACGCCTTACTGATCTTAAAAATGAATGGCGCAGTATGGATGGAATGGTTGATGGCAAGCAAACCAACCACCGTATCTATTTATGGAAATACGGCTGGAATGTAGCGAATAAATCCCCCATTATCGGAGTGGGAAACGGAGCCGGCGATGAACTACTGCACGAGGCACTTCAATCATGCGATGCCGTATTCTACAAGAAAAAAGAGCCGTATTACCTCCACGAATTCAAATACGATTTTCACAATATGATTCTACAGAACTTTGCAGAAGGTGGGATCGTCGGAGTTATATTACTGCTGTTTTTATTTGCCGTAGGATTCTTGCAGTCTCAAGGATCCTGGCGTTATGCTTGGGCATTGTTTTTCTTCACAGGAATGACAGAAAGTTTATTGGAAAGGCAAGCCGGCGTTTTCTTACTAGCGTTTTTAATCCTGCAGATACAGACGCGGAATTCGAGCACCAAGCCCCGTTAAGATTTCATAGGAAATAGTTCCGGCATCTTTTGCCATAGTTTCCGCCGATTGCTCTGGGCCTATGAGGACGGCTTCTTCTCCAGGGCCGATTTGTAAATCACCTAATTCAACCATAACCATATCCATACAAACGCTGCCTAAAATGGCGCAACGTTTTCCTCGAATGTATACTGCGCCCTTACCCAGCGATAAACTGCGCTGTAAGCCGTCTGCATAGCCTACAGGCAAAGTGGCATAATGAGTGATTTCTATTGCTTTAAACGCCCTCGAATAGCCTAATGTTTCACCAGGCTGGAGCACACCGACTTGAGACACCGTACATTTCCATGCCAATACCTCTTCGAGACGGTCAATACCGTCGTAGGTCCCCAAACCATAGAGTCCTAAACCTAAACGTACCATTTCATGCTGTGCTTCGGTGTGTCGGGCAATTCCGTAAGAATTTAAGGCATGTGCTTTAGCGCTTGGATAGTGGCGACGGATTTCGTCGCAAGCCGATTGAAATTGGGCCAATTGGGCTTTCGTAAATGCATCCTCTTCAGAATTATTACTGGCGCTCAAATGCGTCATAATTCCATTGACAACGATGTCCTTTCGCGATTGCAATACGCCCAACAACTCTTGTAGCGCCGATGGCTGAAAACCCAATCGGTGCATTCCCGTATCTACTTTGATGTGGACTTGTAAAAGGTGTTCCTGCTGCGGTGCCGCTAACCAATCTTTTAATTGGTGCATATCAAACAACTCTACCTCGCACCCCGACTGAGCCAACATGGGCAGCTGCGCAGCCTCTGAATTCAGTACAAGGATGGGGCATTGTATGCCCTGTGCACGCAGACTCAGCGCTTCTTGCGCAAATGCCACTCCTAAATAATCAATGTGCATTTCCTCAAGTGCTCGAGCAATTTCAAAACTTCCGGTACCGTACCCCGAAGCTTTAACCATCGCCATCACTAAGGTATTCGGCTGAAGTTTCGCCTGAAACTTCTGTAGATTACGACGCATGGCACCCAGGTTAATTTCTGCCCATGTACTGTGGTGTTGACGACGCAACGTTATGGCCAATTGTTCCAGCTTGAAACGGCGTTGCCCCTTAATAAGGACTGTCGTATCGCGTAATGAAAACCCCTCGAACGCAGTAACTAAATCCCGAACCTCAGCACGATCTTTCACCCACCATATGCGGTCCAATTCCATTTTATCCACCATAGCTTGTGCAACCGCTGTAAGCTTCGGTGTTGCCAGTGTACTCAGAACAGCCCATTTCTTCGATGCGCCTTGTTGCATCATTAATTGCTCAAGCGCCAAACGCAAGCTGTCTAAATCCGAGCTGTATGTATCCTCAATCAACTTTCCACCGTCCTTCGCCTCAATCTCTTGAAGACGCATAGGCAAGGGTTCTACTGTTTTTAATCGAGCCAGTGCTTCCGGTAACGGCACGCCAAGCAAAACCGCACCTGCCAGCGCGTTCATTGCATTTTCTAGCTCATAGCCGCCGGTAAAAGCAACCTCATTCAATACATCTGGATCCAATTCTTCACCCGGACCCCAAAGTAGCGCCGGTGGTGTCGGTAATCCTAAAGATTGTGCTTTGTCCCACCATTTGCGGTGCGTAGCGATTCGTTCGCACTGAGAAAAAAGGAGCCATTTTTCTGTAAAATGCGCATCTTCATTGCTAAAATGCTCCGAATGAGCATTCCCGAGGTTTGTAAATATTCCTAAAGCTGGTCGCAGCCATTGTGCATGCGCTTTCATGGTTCCTGGACGGTCGATTCCTACTTCAATAATTGCTTTTGCATGGGATTCCTTCAAGCTACTCATCGCCAAAGCAATACCAAGTGTGCTATTAAAACTTCCTGGAGTTCGGTGTACCTCAAGCGGTGTTCCTAGCAACTGAAACAGCCATTCCTTCACCACTGTTTTACCTGTACTCCCCGTAATAGCAAGCAACGGACCGCGAAGCTCATTGCGTTTGTTTTTTGCCCAAGATTGAACGACGACTAAAGGGTTTGGGTGCGCAATAAAAGCCAATTCTGGGTGGGCTTCTGCACGTTGCGCCGCATCATTACAAATAATGGTTGTGGCACCGCGGGAAATGGCTTCCTCAATATAGTGGTGGCCGTCTGCGTGGGGTGTCTTAAGAGCAATGAAACAAGAAGAAATCGCGGCGTGAATACGGCGCGAATCAAAGGCAAAAGCCTCGAAATTTTGGGCGGCATTACCGTGAAGGGTTGCACCGGCCGATAGCGCTATGTCAATCGCTTTCAGAAGCACCTCTTGCGTTATTCAATTGGTTGTATATGGTCCTGCTCACTGGCTCATATTCGCCGGTTTCACCCAGCATGAACGTTTGGTCTCCAGCAACTTTTCTATACGAGAAGTGAGCGGGGCCGCCCGTTCTGCGGCAAATGGCGTGGAGTTTCGTGACATATTCGGCGGTTGCGAGCAGCTGGGGCATAGGACCAAAAGGGCGGCCCTTAAAATCCTTATCTAAACCCGCAATGACCACACGCTTTCCTTGATTAGCTAGGGTATTTACTACTTCCACAATACCATCGTCAAAAAATTGAGCTTCATCAATGCCCACTACCTGCACATCGTCCGCGAGTAAAAGCATGTTCGAAGAACTCTCTACGGGCATCGAAGGAATTGAATTTTTATCGTGACTGACCACCTCTTCATCGTCGTAACGAACGTCTGAAACAGGTTTGAAAATCTCCACTTTTTGGCCTGCAATCTGTGCACGACGCATGCGACGGATCAACTCTTCGGTTTTACCGCTAAACATAGGACCACAGACGACTTCGATCCAGCCGCCTAATTGTTGGTTAAATTCTACTCCAGGTTGAAACATGAGGGGACTTTCGTGCTACATTCAAGGCATTAAAGGTAGATAATAAGATGCAGAGCCAAAGCCCTTCCCCCAGCAGAAAAGAATTAGAACAAGAATTAACTGCTTTTGCACTACACATCGGCGAGAAATCGGACCGTGAGGCAGCAGCGACGTTGTTGGAATTGTACCAGAAATTTAAACTCGCTGAAATGGAATCCGAAATGCGGAAGCAGCTCGAGCGCGTTGAAGAAAATATGCATGCTGCCCTTGAATCGCAATTGACAGCACAAACCGCTGAAAATGAAACTCCAAAGGTTAGCGCGGAAGAAGAACAAGCAAATCCGCTAGCGTCTCCTGAACCTATTCAATTAGAAATTCCATCTGCAAGCGAGGAACCTGAGCTTGATCTAAGTCCTGAAGTGCCTGCAGAATCAGAAGATTTAGAGGCCCTCAAATTAGTTGTGAAAGAATCGCTCACTGAAGAGGCAATACCTCAAAAAGAAATTAAGACTCGAGATGCTGAAGCCGGTATTGAGCATACCGACACGCTTCCTCTTGATGAGGCTCCTTTGCCACAAAAAGAAAGCCCTGTTTCTGAAGAAAAAACCACACTTTCAGAAAGTGCGCAGCAAAGCGGCACATCTAAAAGTTTGAATGACCGCTTTGCGCAAAAGGTCTTGAAATTTGGACTGAACGATAGAATCGGATTTGTCAAAGCACTCTTTGAAGGCAATCAAGAAGATTTTAATAGAGTCGTTAGCCAATTGAACACCCTCAGCTCGCTCGATGAGGCCACAGCATTCATCGAGACGTACGTGGCGCCAGAATACAAATGGGACCAGCAAGAAGAGATGGCGGAGCGATTCATGACTGCCGTTTCCACAAAATTTAACTAAAATGACCGGGATACTTTATGTGGTTCCCACGCCGGTGGGCAATTTAGAGGACATGACGTTTCGTGCCATTAAGGTGCTGAAAGCATCGGACCTCATCCTTGCGGAAGACACACGCACGACCGGGAAGTTGACCAGCCATTACGACATTTCGACGCCGAAGCAGTCCTTTCACATGCACAACGAACACAAAGTCGTTGACCGATTTGTGAACCAATTAGCAGGCGGCGCAAACATCGCTTTAGTCAGCGACGCCGGGACCCCAGGCATTAGCGATCCCGGGTTTTTATTGATACGTGCCGCCGCCGCCGCGGGTATTGAAATCATTACGCTGCCTGGAGCAACAGCCTTCGTTCCTGCATTAGTAAGCAGTGGTTTACCTTGCGATACCTTCTATTTTGAAGGTTTCCTACCGCCTAAAAAAGGAAGACAAACTAAATTTGAAAAAATAGCTGCTTCAGACCGAACTGTAGTGCTGTATGAGAGCCCGCACAAAATCATTAAGACCTTAGGTCAGATCGTTGAATATTGCGGAAGTGAACGTCCAGTAACTATCAGTCGTGAGATTTCAAAAAAGTTTGAAGAAACCCTACGGGGAACTGCAGCTGAAGTATTAGCAGTAGTAGAAGAGCGCGGTGGATTGAAAGGAGAATTGGTCCTTTGTATTGGCGCGTAATTTCTGCAACAACTACCGCTGTTTAGCGTTATACAAATATGACAAAAGCCAGCATACAATCTATTACGAATTGGATGGATCAACCCACCCATTCGCCTTTACTCATTTCTGGACCGTGTTCTGTAGAAACGCCGGAACAGGTGCTGGTCACTGCTAGGCAGTTAAAAGCGCATACGCCGATAAGTTTATTGCGCGGTGGGGTCTGGAAACCCAGAACTAAACCTGGAAGCTTTGAAGGCGTTGGTGCCGAAGCGATGCAGTGGTTGATCGATGCCGGTCGTGCCATCAATACACCTGTTACCACTGAAGTCGCAAATGCACAACACGTTGAAATCGCCTTAAAAGCGGGAGTGGATGTGCTCTGGATTGGTGCGCGTACGACTGTGAATCCATTTTATGTTCAAGAAATTGCAGAAGCGCTGCGCGGCGTAAACATTCCCGTGCTTGTAAAAAACCCTATTCATGCTGAAATCGGATTATGGGCAGGGGCAATAGAGCGTTTCCGGAATTTAGGAATTAGCCATGTCGCTGCGGTACATAGAGGATTCTTTTCATCGTCGAAAAGCATGTATAGAAATGCGCCCGATTGGCAGCACAGTTTCGATTTACGCGCACTGTTACCCGAAATTAAAATCATCTGCGACCCGAGCCACATTGCCGGCGACCGCGGTCTTGTAAGCGAGGTAAGCCAGGTAGCCATGGATTTAGGCATGGACGGTCTGATGATTGAAAGTCATGTTAGCCCAGACGATGCCTTGAGCGACGCCCGTCAACAGATCAGTCCAGAAGCAGTGGGGCAACTCATGAAAAAGTTAAAATTTCACAGCGATGTCCCTATTCTCACCAATGAAGAATTGGCGCAGTTGCGCTCAGAATTGGACCAATTAGATGCACAAATCGTCGATGTACTTCGAAAACGCATGCACATCGTTGAAGATATCGCTAACATTAAAGAACGTGAAGGGATGAGCATTTTCCACATGAAACGTTGGATGAAACTCGTTGAAGAACACAGTGACGGAAGCGAAGCTGGGCTCTCCGATGCCTTCTTAAAAGAGTTGTTCTCAACCATTCACAAATACAGCGTTGAGCTACAAACCTCGTTGATCAAAAAGACAAAGTAATGGTGTGGCGTCAAAAACCACAGCCCAACCCTGGCGCGGTTAAGATGCTCGCCGCAGCGGTCACAAAAGACCCCTTGCTTGCAGCATTGCTCGTAGCTCGAGGGGTAGACTCTTTTGAAGCTGCAAAATCCTTTTTCAGGCCCAACCTCAACCACCTGCACGACCCCTATCGAATGATGGACATGGAGCGTGCCGTGGAACGCATTGAACAGGCGCGTCTAAAACAAGAAAACGTCATGATTTATGGCGATTACGATGTGGACGGCACCACCTCAGTGGCTTTAATGTGCGACTTTCTCGAAGGAAAATTTCCTATTGAAGCATACATCCCCGATCGTTACAAAGAAGGCTATGGATTATCCTTCGACGGAATCAACCTAGCAGCTGAATTAGGCATCACGCTTCTGATCGCTTTGGATTGTGGTATTAAAGCTTTTGACCAGATTGCACATGCACGAAGCTTGGGCATAGACGTGATTGTCTGCGATCACCACCGCCCGGAAGAAACCCTCCCGAAAGCATACGCGGTGCTAGATCCGAAAAGACCCGATTGCCTGTATCCCTACAAAGAACTCTCCGCTTGCGGCGTAGGTTTCAAACTCTGTCAAGCCCTTTGTGAACGCTGGGGACTCCCGCACGAACCTTACCTCTACCCACTCTTAGACCTCTGTGCCGTTTCCATTGCCGCGGACATCGTTCACGTTACAGGAGAAAATAGAATTTTAGCGCATTACGGATTGGAGCGTTTGCGAGCCAGTCAGTGCCGTCCAGGCTTTTTGAGCCTGCTCGAAGCGGCAAATAAGCGCCCTGAAACCCTTTCCTTTCGTGATATAGGCTTTTCAATAGGCCCGCGAATTAACGCCGCTGGCCGAATGGAAAGTGGTCTTCGAGCCGTAGAATTACTCCGCTCAAAGAACAAAGAGGACCAGGATACATTGGCCAATGCCATCAACGATTTCAATACCGATCGCCGGTCCACCCAAGCGGACATCTTCGAAGAAGCGAAAGCGTTATTAGATGCAGCGTCTTTTCCAAATTCCACGGTCCTGTATGCACCGCATTGGCACAAAGGCGTGGTAGGCATCGTCGCCTCAAAAATGGTCGAACACTATTACCGCCCGACCATCATCCTCACTAAAAGCGGCGAAGTCCTTGCCGGTTCTGCTCGAAGCGTTTTAGATTTTGACGTTTACGATGCGCTGAAAGCTTGCGAATCCCATTTACTGCAATTCGGCGGGCATAAATATGCAGCTGGAATGACCCTTGATGAAGCCCAATTGCCCCACTTTAAAAAAGCTTTTGAGGCATACGTCACAGCCCATTTAACCGAGGAAAAGAAACAGCGAATTTTCTTATACGACGCCGAAGCCAACATCGATATCATAACGGACCGATTCTACGCTATTCTTCGCCAACTGGCCCCCCATGGACCCGAAAACGAAGCTCCAGTTTTTCTTTTTAAAGACCTTGTTAACGCAGGCAATACACGGGCGGTAGGCGCCGATTCTAAGCACCTGAAACTGCACCTCAAGCCTTTAAACGGCAGCGGCTCAATCAACGGGATTTCTTTTGGCGAAGGTCATCTTGCAACAGCACTAGCCTCTGGGCAACCTTGTGATGTTTTAGCCAGCGTCGTAGAAAATGACTTCAATGGACAAACTACACTCGAACTGATGGCTACTGGAATTCGAATGCATTAAAGGGCACACTGACCCTTAGTCCTGTATTTGTCTAGGGTATATTCTCTTTTTCGTGGGTATATTGTGCAGAAGTCTAAACACACTTTACGCATGCCTAGAACTGCCTACACTACTATCTCCCGCCTTCTTTTCATTGGGTGCCTGGCTTCAACAGTCGGTTGTACCCAGCAACAAGAAAACAGTCATCAAACGGATGAAAATGTATGGAGCATCGATTTCTTTGATGATTTCGATCATTTTAACGCCGAAAATTGGCAAGATCAGCGCATCTGGGTGAATAACGAAACCCACGCATATGTTCCTGACGGGTTATACAACACTAGAGAGGTAAGTAACGGTTCATTGAAAATCCGGGTGGTCAAGCTTGATACCCCAATAAGCAGTGACACCTACGATAAATTCGGAAATCCTCATCCGCCAACAGTTTACGTTGCAGGTCGAATCTGCTCGAAGAATCGCAAAGAATTTATTCAAGGAAAATGGACCGCACGACTTAAACTGCACACGAGCGGAGAACCCAGTCAATTTCCGGCCTGGTGGATTCTAGGTGCACAGAACAATGAAAGTCCTGTTCAAGAAGAAAATGAAAACGTATGTTGGCCCTTATATGGCTCTGGTGAAATTGACATTTTCGAACACCATGGCGATTATACCGCTACAGAATTCACCTCCGGTGCGATAGTGAGTTTAGACTCATGTGATAAAGGCGATTGGTGGAGTGCACGAAAAAACACAGAAACGACACTAACGGAGTACCATGAATATAGCGTCGAATGGGAAGACGATGACCTCGTCTATCGTTTAGATGGCAATGAAATTTATAGAAATATCGGTATGGGCGCAACCTATTCTGAGCCCATGTTCGCCATACTTAATTATGCTAAAATCACTGATTCAGATATGACCGCACCCTGGACTATGGAGGTCGATTGGGTCAAGCACGAAAAACGAAACTAATACGGACATTGTTATGAATCAAGCGGGATACACTACACGTATAGCACTAACAGTTGCACTTGGCGGCTTTCTTATGGGATTCGATGCATCGGTCATATCAGGAGTCAATAAATTCATTCAAATAGATTTTAATCTGACCGACCTTCAGCTCGGTTTGTCTGTCAGTTCTTTAACCATTGTTGCTGCTTTAGCAATGATGATCTCTGGTCCCTTGAGCGATAAATTGGGCCGAAAACTAGTACTGAAATTCTGTGCGTTAATTTTCACCGTCAGCGCCATAGGGTCTGCATTCGCCTCGGGCTTTACCTCTTTCTTACTCTTCCGTATGCTGGGCGGATTGGGTGTTGGAGCCTCTTTGATTGTTGCACCCATGTATATAGCTGAAATAGCCCCTGCTAGCAAACGCGGCCGACTGGTTTCGTTTAATCAATTGAATATCGTCCTTGGAATTACCATCGCATTCTTCTCAAATTATTACATCTTATCGTTGGCCGATTCAACATCAAGCTGGGTATCTACCTACGGGCTAGTTGCACACAACTGGCGCTGGATGTTAGGTATTGAAGCGCTTCCTGCGATCGTTTACTTTTTAGCGTTGTTTAGTGTCCCAAACAGTCCAAGATGGCTTATGAGTAAGGGCGATGAGTCAAGAGCCACTGCAGTTTTACATAAGTTCATTTCCATTGAGGAAACTTCAGAAGAGATTACGGCTATTCAAAAGGCTTTAAGTGATGTGAAAGGCGCCAAAAAAACACCTCTTAGCGAATTATTTAAGCCCGCTATGAGATTAGTACTAACCATCGGCATCGTCGTATCGGTCTTGCAGCAAATCACGGGTATAAATGCGGTATTCTTTTATGCACCCATGATCTTCGAGCAATCCGGTATAGGCACTAATGCCTCGTTTATTCAAGCCGTGCTCGTAGGTATTACCAATCTCCTTTTTACCATAATTGCCATGGCACTCATAGACCGATTAGGCCGTAAGCCATTGCTCGTTGCAGGTGTCTCTGGAATAGTATTGTTTATGGCTTTGCTTTCATACGGATTCAGCTCAGCTACCTATACCTTAGGCGCCAACCAGGTCGCTTCTTTAGATGTTGTCGTACAGGAAAGTCTGACACCCCTTATCGATGAGCAATTCACTAATGATGTTGCCTATAAATCGGCTTTGCAAGAGGTTCTAGGAATGGAACAAGCGAAAATGTACGAGAGCGAATTGATTAAAGCCGCAATACAAATGAACCCTACCCTTATTCTAGTAGGTATCATCGGTTTTGTAGCTTGCTTTGCCGTTTCCTTAGGTCCCGTAATGTGGGTTCTTTTTTCCGAATTGTTTCCACTTAAAATTCGTGGAATTGCCATTTCGTTTGTCGGCTTCATAAATTCCGGAGTCTCCGCGCTGGTACAATTCGTTTTTCCTTGGGAACTTTCCTCGCTTGGAAGTGCGGCGACGTTTATGATTTATGGCATTTTCGCCTTCATTGGGCTCCTATGTATCGTCCGACTATTGCCTGAGACAAAAGGAAAGTCTTTGGAAGAGTTAGAGGTAGAGTTGGTCAAGTAAAACATCCAACTTCATACATCCCGTAGTATTTACATTTGAAGTATCTTTAAATGGAGTCCATGCATCGGGCTTTGTTTGCTTCCCTTAATCGCTACCAATGAAACTAGTCACGGCACAAACCTTCAACGACTCTGTCTCTGCACATTTGGTAAAAACACGGCTCGAAAATGAGGGTGTCGAATGTTTCATTTTTGATGAGCACATCAATAACGTCATGCCTGTTTATGGTCAAGCCGTAGGTGGTATAAGACTTAAAATCAAAGAAGAAGATGCAACGAGGACCAAAGAATTGATCGAAGAATGGGAATTAAGACCTTTTCTAAATCAATCAAACGAAACATTGACTTGCGCGACCTGCGGATCAAATGAAATTTATGGTGGTTTTAAAAGTTTCAAAACGAGCCTCGGGTGGCTAACCCTTGCCATCTCATTTCTATTCATGATCTACCCGTTTTATTCGAAAACGGTCTACCGGTGTAAGAATTGCGGAGAAGAGATGGACTTGAACAACTGACATGAGGAATAGTTAGTAAGGACATACCTTTACATGAATTGGATTACCCTAAATAAAGAATCATGGCAGAATTAGAATGGCAAACCATCAAAGCGTACGAAGAAATTACGTTTAAACAACACAACGGCGTAGCGCGTATTGCGTTCAATCGCCCAGAAGTTCGTAACGCCTTCACGCCGAAAACCGTCGACGAACTGTGGGAAGCGTTAGTCATCTGTCATGAGAGTCAGGAGATAGGCGTGGTGCTCATTACCGGCGAAGGGCCGTCTGCTAAAGATGGTGGGTGGGCCTTTTGTTCTGGAGGAGATCAGCGCGTGAGATCCAATACGGGCTACAAAGGTGCAAATGGCATTAACAGATTCAATATTCTTGATGTACAACGTCAGATTCGCTTCATGAATAAGGTGGTCATTGCCGTAGTACCCGGCTGGGCTGTTGGTGGCGGTCATAGTCTCCATGTAGTTTGTGACTTGACCCTAGCGAGTAAAGAACATGCTGTTTTTAAACAAACGGATGCAGATGTTGCCAGCTTTGACGGCGGCTTTGGCTCTGCCTACCTCGCACGTCAAGTCGGTCAAAAACGTGCACGTGAAATTTTCTTTTTAGGAGCAGAATATTCGGCACAAGAAGCCTTTGAAATGGGCATGGTCAATAAGGTAGTTCCGCACGAAGAACTAGAACAAGTAGCTTATGAATGGGCCCAAGAGATTATGACCAAAAGCCCAACGGCTATCAAAATGCTCAAGTTCGGATTTAACCTCATTGACGACGGTCTCGTTGGCCAGCAGGTTTATGCCGGTGAAGCCACTCGACTAGCCTACGGCACAGATGAAGCCGTGGAAGGACGTAACGCCTTCCTTGAAAAGCGACCACGCGATTTCTCGAAATTCCCGAAGTTTCCATAACACTCAACTAATAATCCAATGAAAAAGCTATTGGCTATTGCTACGCTGGCATTCGTATTCTTAACCGCTTGTCAGAAAAACAATCTACCGGCGTCACCTGCGATAAAAATTCTACCGTTGGGTGCATCAAGAGTGCAGGGTGACCCACCGAATTACCATAGTTACCGTTACAAGCTTTGGAAAAAGCTTCTTGTAAACGGTTGGTCTATTGATTTTGTTGGCTCTCAAATTGATCCTAAATCATATAATCTGGTCGATAATGAAGAATTCGATCCAAATCACGAAGGCCACAGCGGATATACATCAGGGCAAATTTTAGATGATCTAGATGATTGGATGGCCACTGTCGACACTCCTGATATTGTGCTATTTAGTTCGCCCGGGGGTAACGACGCTTTAGATTTCTTGCCCTACGACGACGCTGTTGACAACATCGTAGATATCGTACAAAAACTACAAGTCTACAACCCCAATATCACTGTCGTGATAGAAAAAATGGCACCGGGTAATGCCATGGCAATGCTTGTTTTAGATAATTACTTTACACGATTTCAGAACGATATGGATAGTTTAGTGAACTATCTAAACACGCCCAACTCAACTGTGGTATCCGTAGATATGGCCACAGGATTTGACGACTCTTTCCTCGCAGACATGGTTCACTATAACCAACAAGGAGCCTCATTCATTTCAGAGCGTTACTACGATATTCTCACGACAATCATGGAGCCTTAGATGATCACCACTGAAGCCATACATTCGCGTAAAACTTCAAAAGTACTTGCAAGTAGCCCATGGGCGCCTTCACTAACGCAAGACGAGCAAGAACGACTTTGTGAACAATTGTTAAACCTTGCTGCTAAGGCACCCTACCATTACAAGAGTGCAGAGCGCTATAAAGAAGGGGTACAAACCAGTTCGCTCCCATTTCGCTGCTACACTGCAGATGGCGCCACTTGTAATACACTAGCTACAAAATTAGAAACACTAGATCCCCCTCCGGGCAAGATCCTAAATATGCTATGGGCTGCGGAACTTCTTATCATTACTACATGGCTCCCCGATGTTTTTGGAACGCAACCCGAACAACGAGAAATGGAGCCACTGCCCTTTGTAGGTAACCTTCGTAATATGGAGCATATCGCGGCAACAAGCGCGGCAATCCAAAACATGTTATTGGGCGCAACTGCAGAAGGGCATCCTAACTATTGGTCATCAGGCGGTATGCTGCGTCAAAAATCTGCTCGAAATATGCTTCAGATTTCCATGGAGGAAGTTATGCTTGGTGCCGTCTTTATTTTTCCAAAGGATGCGGTGGAACGAGCCGAAGAAATCAAGCCTGGCAAGCTCCGTGAAGAAGGGAAAGTACTAGGAACCTTTTCAAAAAAAATTACATTGAAATAGTACATGCCTTCCCTTTTTAGTACATTTTCGAAAATCTTACGGAATTATGCGATTGCTCACTGTTTGCTTGCTCTTTAGCACCCTTACCTATGCTCAATCAGGGCCGGGAAACTGGTTCATGTATTTTGGAACGAACACCATTAACGATACATGGAGTATTCATACGGAGGCTCAGCACCGTAATTATGGGCTCTTCCCAAACGAGCTTGAGCAGCTTTTACTGCGGACCGGTCTGAATTATAAAATCCGTGATGGTCTCGTCGTTACTGGAGGATATGCGAATATTACCAACCATGTCTATAATTCCGCTCGTATAGGTCCCGAGGTTATGGAACATCGCATTTGGCAACAATTGATTGCTTTAAATTACTTTGGAAAAACAAAATTAGAGCACAGATTCAGGTACGAGCAGCGCTGGATTGAAGCCGATTTCAAAACGCGCTACCGGTACCGTGGAATGCTATTTCACCCATTAAACAGCGAACGTATTGAGACAGGTACATTTTATTTAGGCATCTACAACGAACTGTTTTTACAACCCTCCGGGACAACTTTTGACAGAAACCGGTTCTATACGGGAATGGGTTACAAATACGCACCTAATATTCAATTCCAATTGGGCTATCTATTGCAAACTGTAGGAGACAGAACAGGCCAGTATCTTCAGTTTGGACTGATTTTTGACACGTGATTACTATGTTTAAGAGACCCATACTTTTCCTAGCATTAGCTACAGCCGCCCTCGTATTAACGAATTGCAACCGCAATTCCGGCGGCAAGAATCCGCCTTCATCTTTGGATATGTACGAAGTATCTTTTCAATATGACGGATTAAACCGTAGCGCCCAGGTACATATTCCTGAGAACTATGACAGTTCGTTCGCACTACCTGTAGTACTCAATTTTCATGGTTATGGAGGAAACGCAGCGGCACACGCGGCTACTACAGGAATGACAGCTACTTCGGATTCTTTCCAATTCTTACTGGTCTATCCTCAGGGAAGTCTATTAGGTAACGATCCCCATTGGAACAATGCGCTCCCAGGTCCAGATAATAAGAGTGATGCCGAAGATTTGGGTTTTACAAGTGAACTCCTGAGACTTTTGGATTCTGCCTTTCTTATCGATCGTGAGCGGATATACGCTTGCGGATACTCCAACGGGGGGATGATGTCCTATGCCCTAGGTTGTTACCTAAATAATGAAATTGCCGCAGTGGCCTCAATATCAGGTTGTCTTGGAGATACCACAGAAACATGTGAGCTGCAGCATCCCACTGCCGCACTCAATATCCACGGAACTAATGATGATGTAGTCGCTTACGACGGAGGTTCAGAAATCATAAGTGCCCCAGATGCAGTTGCGTTTTGGGCCGCACAAAACAATGCACAATCCACCCCAACTATTACCACGAGTACCACCACGAGTTACGACATAGAACACATTCGTTACGAACAAGGGGATAGCAGCGTGACTTCGGAACACATTAAAGTTCTAGGTGGAGGACACGTTTGGTATAGATTCGAAGAAAATGGCGCCTCGATGAACACATTGATTTGGCAGTTTTTTGATAGATTCGATATTTACGGCGCACGCTAAAGCAAAGGCCTAGCAGCCACATATTGTACCTATATTTACCGACGCAGTACAGGTACCATGAAAACAGCCCCAATCTTCCATCTCTTCAGTTCGGACATTCGTAAAATTGCTTCGCCTGAGCAATTCACCTATCCGTTCTTCTACCAACCACATCCGCTCACTGAAGCTGCCGCGAAGGAGCTGCAGTCGTTCCTTTTGAAAGGAACTTTAGTTCACAACTTTGGAATGGGAGCCCACGAGTCGTTGATTGAACAAGGCAAAATGTTTGGTGTACTGGTAGTAAACGATTCATCGGGAAATTTAGGGTGGCTCGCGGCGTATTCCGGGAAACTAAGTGAAGAACCACAAGGTTATTTTGTTCCTCCTGTTGCAGACATTCACGCTGCCCAATCGTTCTATAAAAAAGGAGAGGCTGAACTCAATGATATGAGCGCTGCGATTGCAGCTTTAGAGCAAGATTCAAAGCGGAAAGCGCAAAAAAAAGCCCTACAAGATCGCCTGGATGAAATCAACGAGCACCTGCGCAAAGGCCGTGCAGCACTCAAAGAAGCTAAAAAAGCACGCCAGAAATACAGGGAAGCTGTACGACCGACTATAAGTGAAGAAGATTTCGAGGGCATTTGCGAGCGATTGGCGAGCGAAAGTATCCAAGGACAATTGGCTTTTAAACACAGTAGTAAAGAATGGCTGGCTGAACAAGAAGCGCTCGTCGAGAAATTGGACCAATTCGATACTGATATCAGAGATTTAAAAGAAGAACGTCGGCTTAAATCCAACGCCTTACAACGTGAAATTTTTGATCATTATACTTTCCTCAATGCCAATGGAGAATCACAGGTACTTAGTGCGTGCTTCCCAGATTTTGATCTTCGACATCCGCCCAGTGGATCAGGCGATTGTTGCGCACCTAAACTTCTACAATACGCGTATAAAAATGAGCTCAAACCTCTCGCGCTTGGGGAATTTTGGTGGGGAAATGCGCCCGATAAGGAGATTCGTCAACACGCGTACTTTTACCCTTCGTGTGCTTCGCGCTGCCGTCCCATTTTAGGGCATATGCTTCAAGGCTTAGAGGTCGAAGAGAACCCTTTACTCACCTACGGTCAAGATAAGCCCATGCCCGTCGTTTACGAAGATGAAGATCTGGTCGTCGTCAATAAACCTGCGGGGTTGCTTAGCGTTCCCGGAGTAGAAATCGAAGATTCAGCACTTACTCGTATTAAGAATAGGTACCCAAATGCTACCGGGGCCATTCTGCTGCACCGATTAGACATGAGTACATCAGGGTTATTAATGTTTACGCTAAATCCAAAGGCGAATAAGCGTATGCAACGCCAATTCATTAAGCGTCAGGTTCAAAAAACCTACATCGCAGATATTTCAGGCCTAGTAGCTGAAGAGCAGGGTGTCATTCGTCTACCCTTAGCGCCGGATTACTATGATCTCCCTCGACAAATGGTTTGCCACAAAACCGGTAAAGCGTCTGAAACGCACTGGTCAGTGTTGCAGCGTTTCAAATCCAGCACCCGATTAGCATTGAAGCCCATCACCGGTCGTACGCATCAACTGCGCGTGCATTGCGCACATCCGGAGGGGCTAGGTTTATCAATAATTGGGGATGAGTTGTATGGAATTATCGGACAGCGCCTACATTTACATGCACATCAATTGGAGTTTACACACCCAACAACTAAAGAGATTATTAGAATTGAAGCGCCAATAGATTTTTAATTATGGCTAAAGAAATAGAACGTAAATTTTTAGTTAGTACAGACAACTGGAAGGACAATGTCTCTGCTACTTATGTCTTTAGACAGGGTTATCTTAGCTATGATTCTGAGCGGACAGTGCGCGTACGTGCCACTGAAGTCAATGGATACCTTACCATAAAAGGCATCACTACCGGACTCACAAGAGATGAGTTTGAATATGAAATACCGCTGGGAGATGCCCTTTCACTTTTACAAATGTGTGAACGACCTGCCATTGAAAAAAAACGCTACATCGTTCCTCATGGTGCGCATACCTGGGAAGTAGATGTTTTCGAAGGTGCCAACGCAGGTTTAGTTGTTGCGGAAATTGAATTACGGAGTGAGGACGAAGTCTTTGAGCGTCCTACGTGGCTTGGCGAAGAAGTAAGCGGTCAACGAAAATATTCGAACAGCGCATTAAGTCTATTTCCTTTTAAAGACTGGATATGAAACATACTTTCAAAGCAATCATTATAACGGCGATATGTACCCTTTTTTCGACCAATGGAGTCGCTCAAATAGACCATTGGGAAAAGCTTGTAGGTGCAAACGATACATGGCAATACCGCGTTGGAAACAGCGAACCATCAAGCAGCTGGATGAACGCATCATTTAATTCAAGTTCATGGTCATCAGGTACTGGCGGTATCGGTTATGGTGATGGCGACGACAGCACTGTTATTACAAACTGTGCATCATTGTACATGCGTCGTTCGTTTACTGTGAGTAATTTAAGCGCTATTGAAGCGCTAATTCTTAATGCAGACTACGACGACGGTTTTGTGGCCTATCTCAATGGTACAGAGATCGCGAGGGCCAATGTAGATACATTAACACCTCCATACAATTATAATCCGCCCACCTGGCGCGAGGCGAAAATGTATCAAGGAGGCGAAGCCGTTACCTTCGTGGTAAACAAAGCGATATGGCAAGGACTCTTAACTAACGGGACCAATATTCTTGCCGTTCAGACAATCAATAATGGCGGCGCTAATAGTTCCGATATGAGTGCACGGTATTGGCTCCATTGCGGCGTCAATACAGCTACACAGACACATGCCACTCCGGCTGATTGGTTTGACTTCGATTGTTTCGAAAGCCCTGTTGCCATCATGCGTATCAATACCTTTGAAGAGAATATTCCAGATGATCCTTCTATACGAGGCATCATGGAGATTGTATGGAATGACACGGCCACTAACCATGCTTCATACGGTGTTCCCACTGATTTAATTACCAATATTGAGATTGAAAAAAGAGGTCGATGGTCCCAATTCGTTTACCCTAAGAATGGGTATGCCATTGAGACCAAAGACTTTCATTGGGAAGACACCGATGTTTCACCACTCCAAATGCCGATGGAGGAAGATTGGACCCTGCATGGACCGTATGGCGACCGCTCATTTATGAGAAATGTACTGGCCATGCATCTTGCAAACAAACAAGGTAACTATGCCTCAAGAACACGGTTCGTTGAACTCTTTATCAATGGCGACTACGAAGGTCTTTACGTGATGATGGAAAAAATAAAACGTGGTGAAGACCGCGTAGATATTGCCAAACTGAAGCCTGACGAAATAAGTGGAGATGATGTGACTGGTGGATATATTTTTAAAACGGATTGGGAACCCGTGGATTGGCGCTCTAGTTTCAGCATGTTAGTCGACACCACTAAAATCCCATATACCTACGCGTATCCAAAGCGGAAAAATATAGTTCAACAACAAGAGACCTACATACAAGATTATGTGGACGATTGGGAACATTCGATGCAAAATACCACCGTTACGTACAATGGAAAATATTGGCATCAATACATGGATCTTGCCTCCTTCGTAGACTTCTTTCTAATGATGGAAATAACGAAGGATATTGACGCATATCGCGCAAGCACCTACTATTATAAAAAGAAGGATAGCAATGGCGGTAAAATTCATGCAGGTCCAGTTTGGGATTTTAATTTTGCCTTCGGCCTCGTGGATTATTGTCAAGGCTATTTGCCGAATGGGTACATGTTTTCAGGAAACTGGTGCTCAGGTACGAATCCTGCATGGTGGGAAGATTTAGTCTATACACCTCAGTTTGCAGACGCCGTTAATTGTAGATGGAAGGAATTAAGAACTACCGTTTGGCACAAAGACTCTATCACTGATTTTATTGCTGGTAACGAATCACTTTTAACTAGTGTGGCGGCGAGAAATCATGCGCGATGGCCGTTGATGGGGAGTAATCCGTCGGCGGTAAAATATGTTGCGGCTACATTTTCGGGAGACGTGGAACTCGTAGAAGATTGGTTAATGGATCGTATTGACTGGCTCGATTCAAACATGATAGGAGCCGATTGTATTTTGAACCAAAACGAAATCGATGCAGTTGCATCGGATGTGATTGTGTATCCAAATCCAACATCAGGCATATGTACGGTTACATCCCCTGTCCTATTCGAAAATGTAAAGATTCGTTCTAATACTGGTGAAATTGTAGCCATTATTCAAACGGACAATCGTTATGTCGGGGAAAAAATTATACTTGATTTACAGGGTTTAGTCAGTGGAATGTATTCTTTAGAATTCGTTTCTAGCGAGGTTCAATTCGTTAAGAAAATAGCCATTGTCCACTAGATATGAAGCAACTACTTTTGCGGCATGGGAAAAGATAAACTACGGAAGTTTAAAGAAATTGGCGGGCTGTACAATGTTGTTGAGCCTAAGACCGAAGAAGTACGTCACGGTTTCGAATTAAAAGGAAATTGGGCCGCGGCGCATTTTAAAAATGAAAACGGAATCGTACTCGAATTGGGCTGTGGAAAAGGTGAATATACTGTAGCACTGGGCCGAAGAAATCCCGAGAAAAATCATATCGGTATTGATATAAAAGGTGCTCGATTGTGGCGTGGGGCAAAAACCGCATCGGAAGAAGGACTGGAAAACGTAGCCTTCCTTCGTACGAGAATAGACTGGATAGAACAAGTATTCGGGGCCAATGAAGTGGATGAAATCTGGATCACTTTTCCCGATCCACAAATGAAATACAAGCGCGCTAAGCACCGCCTTACGCATCCGGAATACCTCATGAAATATGCACAATTTCTCAAGCCTGGTGGCACCGTGAATTTAAAATGCGATAGTGAATATTTACACGGATATACGCACGGTATCGTTCAGATGCTAGGTCTAGAAATAGAGGAAGCGTACCACGACATTCACGACCAAATTCAACCCAATGAGGGCATTCTCTTCGATGTCATCACACATTACGAAAGCATATGGCTTGAACAAGGCAAACCCACCACGTATTTGCGTTTCAAACTAGATGGCCTAGAATCGGCCATGGCGCATTGGAAAAGCTTTAATCGCTAGATGGCCAGTGAATTTTTCAATAAGGTTTATAAAGTAGTCCGTCAAATTCCTGAGGGTCAAGTCACAACATATGGACATATTGCTCGTTTTTTAGGCACTGGGCGTTCTGCGCGTGTTGTAGGTTATGCCATGAACGCTTCGCACAAAGATCCTTCTGTTCCTGCCCATCGCGTAGTGAATCGCAAAGGAGTATTGACGGGTAAGCATTTTTTCGGTGGAAGTACCCTTATGGAAGATCTACTGAAAAGCGAAGGCATTCTTGTGGTTGATGACCAGATTCAAGATTTTGAGCAATGCATCTGGGACCCGATGGAACATTTAAATCAAGAAGAGTACTTTACAGATCTTCTGTAGCTGGCTAAAGGATGATTCATATTAAAAAGCATTTACTTCTAACTCGACCAGTTCGAAAAACTTTGCCAAATGCAACCCGTCCATTAATGCATGATCAACTTCAAGATTAAATGGAAGTAGGTAACGTCCATCGCGCTCATAAAAACGACCAAATACTATTCTAGGAATACTGTCGTCGTTATTTTTCTTTGGATGCTTAAATGCAGTGAAGGTCACCCAAGGAAGTGTAGTTCCGTAAATGAGATTGGTTCGATCAGGCCGTGGATCTAATGGCAGGCCCTGCGCAGCGCGCCGTGTAATCTCAGTTGTTCGTGTGATGAATTGGTTCACAGATTCGTTCGACTCCCAGTGATAATAGGCAAACGTGAAAGTCTCACCGTCTTCTCGAAGAACGGAGCATCCCATATCGACCGTCTCATGAAGCACTACCCCATCGCTTTTTCTTCTCAGTCGCATAGGATCGTATCTGTTCGCCACCTTCAATGTGGTGTACAACAGCGCGTGGTGAATGCTCCAATCCCGCTTTCGACATGCAAGAACCAAAGCCGTAATATCGACATCCACCTGTATGCCGACAAAGGGATCCGCGAAGGATTTGAAAAAGTCATACGATTCTTTTCTCGGCCAGCGTTCCAAATCAATTTTTTGCTCCATCTTCCAAAGATACGATTTGCCCTATCTTTAAATTCATGAATCACGAGTCCATCCGCGAATTTGCGCTTTCTCTACCCTTAGTCACTGAACATCTTCCCTTCGATGAATATACCCTGGCATTCAAGGTTCATGGAAAGATGTTTGTCACGCTCAGCTTAAATGCACAGCCTCCTCGTATGAATGTGAAAAATGATCCAGAGGTAAATAGTGCATTGCGCGAACGCTATGATTGGATTATTCCCGGATACCATTCGAACAAGAAGCACTGGAATACAGTTATCGCAGATAATTATGCCGACTGGACACTAATTCAAGAGCTTATTAAAACCAGTTATGAATTGGTATGGCAAAAGCTGCCAAAGAACGTTAGAGAAGGCAGCGTTTAGTGTATTTTAGCACCCATGAAAAACATCCGTAATTTCTGTATCATCGCGCACATTGACCACGGAAAGTCAACGTTAGCGGACCGCCTGTTAGACGCCACTTCTTCTGTGACTGATCGCGAGAAACAAGACCAGCTTTTAGACAACATGGATCTTGAACGCGAGCGTGGTATCACCATTAAGTCGCACGCGATTCAGATGTACCACGAAAAGAACGGAGAAAAATATACCATCAACCTTATTGACACCCCTGGACATGTTGATTTCTCATATGAGGTTTCTAGATCCATTGCGGCATGTGAAGGAGCATTATTGATTGTTGATGCAGCGCAAGGCATTCAAGCACAAACCATTTCCAATCTGTACCTCGCGCTTGAACACGATTTAGAAATCATCCCTATCCTAAATAAGATTGACCTCCCAAGCGCAAACCCCGAAGAAATTGGCGACCAGATCATCGATCTCATTGGCTGTAAGCGCGAAGATATTTTGCTCGCTTCCGCAAAAACTGGAAAAGGTGTTCCTGAAATTCTTGATGCAATCATCGAGCGCGTTCCGGCACCTGCAGGTAATCCTGACGGGCCACTGCAGGCCTTAATCTTTGACAGTCACTACAATCCTTTTCGAGGGATTGAAGCTATTTTCAAAGTAGTCAGCGGGTCTATTAAAAAGGGAGAACGTGTCAAATTCATGTCTACTGGTAAACAATACGATGCGGATGAAATTGGAATAAATTTGATCAAACAGTTTCCTACGAAAGAGATCAAAACTGGCGATGTAGGCTATATAATCTCAGGAATTAAGGAAGCCAAGGAAGTCAAAGTTGGGGATACCATTACCTCCGTTGAACACCCGGCTTCTGAACAAATTGACGGCTTCGAAGAGGTTAAACCGATGGTATTTGCTGGAATTTATCCTGTGGAAACCGAAGAGTTTGAAGAATTAAGAAACTCTTTAGAAAAACTTCAACTCAACGATGCATCGCTAACGTTCGAGGCAGAAACATCTGCAGCTCTAGGCTTCGGATTCCGTTGTGGCTTCTTAGGAATGCTCCACATGGAGATTATCCAGGAACGCCTGGAGCGCGAGTTCGACATGACGGTAATCACAACCGTTCCAAACGTAAGTTACAAGTCTTATCTAAAAAGTGATCCTGAACATACCGTTTGGGTGCAGAATCCTACAGACTTCCCTGACCCATCTCAGATGGAACGTATGGAAGAGCCTTTCATTCGTGCTCAGATCATTACCAGCGCCGACTTTGTGGGACCCGTAATGAACCTTTGTATAGGTAAACGAGGGATTTTAACGAATCAAACCTATTTGACCAGTGACCGTGTCGAATTGAGCTTCGATATGCCATTGGCAGAAATCGTTTTTGACTTCTACGACCGATTAAAAACCATCTCAAAAGGATACGCTTCGTTTGATTATCACCCCATAGGCTACAGAGAAAGCCATTTGGTCAAGGTCGACGTTATGCTTAACGGTGATCCTATTGATGCTTTAAGCGCGCTGATTCACAGAGACAATGCGTACGATATCGGTAAGAAAATGTGTCTAAAGTTGAAAGAACTTATCCCGCGTCAGCAGTTTATGATTGCGATTCAAGCAGGAATCGGTAATAAAATCATTGCCCGCGAAACTTTGAGCGCCTTGCGTAAAGACGTTACTGCAAAGTGTTATGGTGGTGATATTTCACGTAAACGCAAGCTGCTCGAAAAGCAAAAAGCAGGTAAGAAACGCATGCGTCAATTGGGCAATGTGGAGATTCCGCAAAGCGCCTTCTTAGCCGTTCTTAAACTGAACGACTAGTACGTAACTTGAGGGTATGATTGAACCCACTATTTTGAATTTTGAAGGTGCTGTGCTTTGCGGAGCTTCTGAACCCATGACACTTCAATCATTCACTCCATGGACCCTGTGGCCCCGTGTGATGCCACAGCTTTCTCGCGTGAGCAACCGTAAAAACAAAGATCTTATTTCCCTACGCGCCTTTGAAGGTATCCCCGTTTTCGGTCCTACCGCAGATCCAAATTTTACCTATTGGGGCGGTGCAGAAGTTACCGGTCCTAACGATGGGCTCGAGCACTTGGAAATTCCTGCTGGCACTTATGCCGTATTCCACTACAAAGGTCTTTCTAATGACTCTTCCATATGGCGCTTCATCTACAGTCAATGGCTACCCAATAGCGAATGGGAGCTTGACGATAGGCCACACTTCGAACGACTAGGTTCAAAATACAAGAATGACGATCCTACTTCAGAAGAAGATATTTACATCCCCATTCGCCCGAAGAAATAAAAAACCCCGACCAAAGGCCGGGGTTTATGTGTGTTTGCCCTTCTCAGGGCTAACATAAGATTCTATTTATTGCTGCTCAACGAAGCGAACAAATAATCGCGATTCATGCGTGCGATGTTCTCTAACGAAATGCCTTTAGGACACTCCACTTCGCATGCTCCGGTGTTTGTACAGTTACCAAAACCTTCCAAATCCATTTGATGTACCATGTTCAACACGCGCTCTTTCGCCTCAGGCTGCCCTTGTGGAAGCAATGAGAACTGGCTGATCTTCGCTGATGCGAACAACATCGCTGAAGAGTTTTTACACGTTGCAACACAAGCCCCACAACCGATACAAGTTGCAGCATCAAATGCCTTATCCGCGTTTTCTTTCGGAACTGGAATGGCATTCGCATCAATTGTGTTTCCGGAAGTATTCACACTAATGTATCCACCTGCGCGTTGAATACGGTCAAAAGCTGAACGGTCTACCATCAAATCCTTGATAATAGGGAACGCCTTCGCACGGAACGGCTCGATATAGATCGTGTCGCCACTTTTGAATTCGCGCATGTGCAATTGACATGTTGTAACCTTACGGCCTGGACCGTGCGCCTCACCGTTGATAAACAGTGAACACATTCCACAAATCCCTTCACGACAATCGTGATCAAAAACAACCGGCTCAATGCCTTCGTTGATCAACTTATCGTTTAAAAAATCCAACATTTCAAGGAAGCTCATGTCTTCCTCAACCCCGGAGATCGGGTATGTTTTCATCTCGCCCTTTTCTTGGGGGCCATTTTGTCTCCAGATTTTTAACGTTAAATCCATAGGTCCAATTATTTGTAAGAACGTGTCTTTAATTCAACATTCTCGAAAGTCAATTCTTCTTTGTGCAGATTAGCTTCTGCAGGAATTCCTGTGAACTCCCATGCACTTACAAAGGCGAAATTTTCATCATCACGAAGGGCTTCTCCTTCTGCGCTTTGGTATTCCTCACGGAAGTGACCACCACAACTCTCATTGCGCTCTAGTGCATCTTTTGCCATAAGCTCACCCAATTCAATAAGATCGGCTACACGACCCGCTTTATCTAGCTCCGGATTCATTCCGTTTGCTGCGCCCAATACACGAACATCCGCATAGAATTCTTCGCGTAAAGCTTGAATATCAGCTATGGCTTGCTTCAAGCCTTCTTCATTACGCGCCATACCTACTTCGTTCCACATGATCTTACCCAGACGCTTGTGGAAGAAATCTACTGACTTCGTACCGTTATTAGTAATAAACTTTTCTGTGCGCTCACGAACCGCTTGTTCAGCAGCTTCAAATTCCGGGCTATCCGTTGAGATTCTTCCCGTACGAATGTCCGTACTTAAGAATTCTCCTACGGTGTAAGGAGCCACGAAGTAACCGTCAGCAAGACCCTGCATCAAAGCTGATGCCCCTAGGCGGTTCGCGCCATGGTCAGAGAAATTTGCCTCACCTAATGCAAAACAACCGGGTACAGTGGTCATTAAATTATAGTCGACCCAAAGACCTCCCATGGTGTAATGCACCGCTGGATAGATCATCATCGGCTCCTTATATGGATTAGATGCTGTAATCTTCTCATACATCTGGAATAGGTTTCCGTATTTCGCTTCAACAACCTTCTCACCTAAGGCTTTAACCTCAACATCAGAAGGGTTTTTCAAGCCTTTAACGTGGGCTTCTTCTCCACCGTAGCGCATAATAGCAGCCGCAAAATCCAGATAAACTGCCTCTCCGGTTTTATTAATTCCATATCCTGCATCGCAACGTTCTTTTGCCGCTCTAGACGCAACATCACGAGGAACAAGGTTACCAAAGGCCGGGTAGCGACGCTCTAGGTAGTAATCTCTATGTTCTTCTGCAATGTCGTTCGGGTGAAGTTTACCACTACGGATCGCTTCAGCATCCTCTTTCTTTGCAGGAACCCAAATACGGCCATCGTTACGTAACGATTCCGACATGAGTGTTAATTTACTTTGGTTCTCACCACTTACTGGAATACAAGTAGGGTGTATTTGAGTGAAACATGGATTCGCCATATAAGCCCCTTTACGGTGCGCTTTCCATGCTGCGGTAACGTTCGAACCCATTGCATTTGTTGAGAGGAAAAATACGTTTCCGTATCCACCTGTACACAACAATACAGCATGCGCGCTGTGACGTTCAAACTCGCCAGTAACTAGGTTTTTCGCGATAATCCCGCGAGCCTTGCCGTCCACAACAACCAATTCTTGCATTTCATGACGGGAGTACATTTTAACGCGGCCTTTGGCGATTTGACGGTTAAGGGCAGAATATGCACCAAGCAATAGTTGCTGGCCGGTTTGACCTTTGGCGTAAAACGTACGGCTCACCTGAACGCCACCGAACGAACGGTTATCCAGTAAACCACCATAATCACGTGCAAAAGGAACACCTTGAGCCACGCACTGGTCAATAATGTTTCGACTAACTTCTGCCAAGCGGTGAACGTTACCTTCTCTTGAACGGTAATCACCCCCTTTAATGGTGTCATAAAATAAGCGGTGTACAGAATCTCCGTCGTTTTGATAATTCTTCGCAGCATTAATTCCTCCTTGCGCTGCAATAGAGTGTGCACGGCGAGGAGAATCCTGAAAACAGAATGCCTTTACATTATATCCCATCTCTGCGAGAGATGCAGCAGCGGAAGAACCTGCAAGGCCTGTTCCTACAACGATGATATCTAATAATCGCTTATTCGCTGGTGATACTAATGGAATCTCACCTTTATGCTTCGTCCACTTATCGGCTAATACGCCTTCTGGAACCTTAGAATCTAATACCATGCTAAGTGAATTATAAGTTTTGACCCGGTTGAACGACGTATAGGAATACAGCCACTGCAACAAATCCTGCAGGGATCAACCAAGCCAATGCCGTCATAGTCTTTTGGATGATAGGGGTGTATTTTGGGTGATTAATGCCCAACGTCTGAAAGGCGCTCTGTGCACCGTGACTTAAATGAAATGCCAGTCCCGTAATGGCCACTATGTAAAACGCTGCATACCACCATTGCTCAAATGCAGTAACAGTGAGTGTCCATAAATCTTTATTTCCGTTTGCATCAAGGCCCAACGCACCAAAGTGCATTTCATACCAAAAGCTTTTCATGTGAACAATGATGAAAAATAGCGTAAGTGTTCCAAGAAGAGCCATTTTTCGCGAAGCCCACGAAGCGTTCGCCGATTGCTTTTCTTTCACATAACCAACAGGGCGCGCAGCGCGATTTTGAAGCGCAAGCATAATTCCATCGACCGTATGCAAAACAACGCTAAAGTAAGTGAGGTAAGACAACACCTTAACTACAGGAAAAGTGGTCATAAAGTGACCGTATTCATTGAAGGCTAACTTACCTTCTTCACCAGATACAAAAAGCTGAAAATTCCCTAACAAGTGGCCTACTAGGAAGGTGCAAAGAAAAAGTCCGGATACTGCCATCCAGTACTTTCGCGCTAAAGAAGAGCCAAAAAGCCCTTTCGAAGTTGTTGCCATGAGCAATTTAAAGTTTAATAGCCTAATTTTGACTCAACAAATTTACATCACAGACTTTGGTTTATCTAAGATTGTGATACAAATCAATCATAGAACTGTTCTAAATTAATTTAGTTATTACCTATCATGCGTTACCACAAACTCAACAGCTCCATTTTCATTGAAAACCGCAAAAAATTTACAGCGCATTTAAAGTCTAATGCCTTAGCCATATTCACTTCAAACGATGTGTATCCAACCTCTGCGGATGCACACTTGCCGTTCAAACAACACAGTGATATTTTATATTTAAGTGGCGCTGACCAAGAAGAAAGTATACTCGTTTTATTCCCCGATACGCACAAGGAGCATCTTCGCGAAGTATTGTTTTTGAAGGAAACCAATGACCTCATTGCCGTTTGGGAAGGCGCTAAATACACTAAAGAAGAGGCCTTTGAGATCAGTGGCATCAAAACCGTGTTTTGGCTATCGGAATTCGAACGGGTATTTAACGAAATGGCGGTGAACGCGGAACGCATTTACATCAACGGAAACGAACACCTCCGCGCTCACGTGGAAACGGAGATGCGACACGATCGAATGAATAAATGGTTAACAGACCACTATCCAGGACACGAATATGAGCGCAGTCAACCCATCTTACACCGTATTCGCGGGACGAAGGGTGAACATGAACTGGAAGTCATGCGCATTGCCGCCGAGGTCACGACAAAGGGGTACAAGCGTGTGTTGAAATTTTTAAGGCCAGGAGTTTGGGAATACGAATTGGAAGCCGAATTCATGCATGAATTTCTAACCAATCGCAGCCGAGGTTTCGCTTATACACCCATCATTGCAGCTGGCAATAACGCTAATGTCCTGCATTACATTGAAAACAATGATCAATGTAAAGACGGTGATCTAGTTTTGTTCGACGTTGGTGCTGAATACGGTAACTACACTTGTGATGTTACGCGCTGTTTCCCGATTAGTGGGAAATTCACGGCGCGTCAGAAGGAAGTATATAATGCAGTGCTACGCGTACACGAAGGCGCAATAGCGCTACTTCGACCGGGTACCATGCTTGACGTTTTCCACAAAGAAGTTGGGGAATTAATGACTAAAGAACTTTTAAGTCTTGGTTTGATTTCAGCTGAAAATGTAGCCAATGAAGATCCAGCATGGCCCGCATACAAGAAGTACTTTATGCATGGAACCAGCCACTATTTAGGACTAGATGTACACGATTATGGGTTGTGGACCATCCCAGTTGAAGAAGGCATGGTATTCACGGTAGAACCCGGCATTTACATACCCGAAGAGGGCCTAGGTATTCGCATCGAGGACGACATCGTTATTACCAAAGAAGGACATGAAAATTTGACTCGTGAAATCCCGAAAACCGTGGAAGAAATCGAGGCATTTATGGCAGGCTAATGCCGTTCTTAGAGTACCACGGCGCTTCGCTCCACTACGAATTTTATTCCAGCGAGTCCACAGCTCCTCCGCTTGTATTAGTCCACGGTTTTCTTGAGAACCTGCACATGTGGAAAGAATTGTTACCGCAATGGACTGCTTTTGGGAGTGTATTAACCATAGACTTACCGGGTCACGGCGCAACATCCTCCTTCGGATACGAACACTCCATGGAGTTTATGGCCGACGCAGTTTATGCCATTACAACACACCTTAATCTGCAACCGTTTCTGCTTTTAGGCCACAGCATGGGCGGCTATGTTGGACTTGAATTTGCTACACATTATCCGGAACAATTGGTTGGACTAGGACTGTTTTTCTCTACTCCGGAACCGGATTCAGTAGAACGGAAACTCGTGCGGGAACGTGCCGTGGAATTAGTGAAACAAAATAAAAACACCTTCGTCCGCGCATCGATCCCACAGCTTTTTGACGCGAAAACACGTGAAACCATTAAATCGGACATTGAAGCGTTGATTGCGCGGACACTTCAAATGGAAACACAAGGGATCGTCGCAGCCATTTATGGCATGAAAAAGCGCGTGGACCGCAGTCTTATACTGCACCAACCGCCCACACATTTGAAAGAACGAGGAATAGCAGTTTTTGCAGGTAGGCAGGATACCGTCATCCCCTTTGACCAAGTTCAACAATGGTGGGAGGCACCGGGAGTAACTTTTCAGTACGAATCGCCGTACGGTCATATGGGCCACATGTCAGATAGAGACGGCTGCGTTGCAGCCGTGCTTCAATGGTGGAAATCGCTGACGCCCGGCGGCGCGGCATAAAAAAAGGGCGCCCGATGGGCGCCCTTTTTTTATTCTGTACTCATTTTGTATTCGACTTACACTACACCCTGGTCGAGCATAGCATCCGCCACTTTAACGAATCCGGCGATGTTTGCGCCTAATACGTAATCTACCGATCCGTCTTTCTTCGTTCCATATTTCACACAAGAAGTATGAATATCAGTCATGATTCTGTGCAAATGACCATCAACTTCTTCGCGGGTCCAATTCATGCGCAAACTGTTCTGACTCATTTCTAAGCCAGATGTTGCAACACCACCAGCGTTCGAAGCCTTTCCTGGAGAGAACATTACACCGTGATTGTGGAATAACTCAACAGCTTCTGGTGTACAAGGCATATTTGCGCCTTCGCCTAAAGCAAGTAGACCATTGTTGATGAGTTGTTGCGCATCGTCACCTTTAAGCTCATTCTGAGTAGCACAAGGTAACGCTACATTACATGCTACATTCCAAGGCGTGCCTTCGTGAAAAGTAATGCCGTCAAAAGCCGTCGCCGCTTCGCTAATACGTCCACGACGAACGTTTTTGAGTTCCATGATAAAAGCCAATTGGTCCGAAGTCAAACCGTCCTTTGCATGAATGTATCCCGAAGAGTCACTCAAAGTGATGACTTTAGCACCGAGCTCCATACATTTTTCCGCCGCATACTGCGCTACGTTACCCGAACCAGATATCACGACGTGATTGCCACTAAAAGATTCACCCTTTGTCGCCAGCATTTCTTGTGTAAAATATACCGTTCCGTAACCTGTAGCTTCAGGACGGATCAACGATCCACCCCATCCGAGGCTTTTGCCGGTTAAAACACCGGTAAATTCGTTACGTAAGCGCTTATACTGACCAAACATGTAGCCAATTTCACGTCCACCTACACCGATATCACCTGCGGGAACATCGGTATTTGCTCCAATATGACGCGACAACTCTGTCATAAAACTTTGACAAAAACGCATCACTTCCGCATCAGACTTTCCTTTGGGATCAAAGTTGGATCCACCTTTCCCACCACCTAAAGGCAGTGTAGTCAGAGAATTCTTAAATACTTGTTCGAATCCCAAAAACTTCAATACGCTAAGATTCACCGTTGGGTGAAAACGCAATCCCCCTTTGTAAGGGCCAATCGCACTATTAAATTCAACGCGGTAGCCTTTGTTCACATGGACATTGCCTTGATCGTCGGTCCACGGTACACGGAACATGATCGTTCGTTCCGGTTCCACGATACGTTCGAGCAAGCTTTTGCCCTTGTATTTTGGGTTTTCTTCGATGAAAGGAATAACAGATTCTGCTACTTCCTGAACGGCCTGCATAAATTCAGGCTCATTTGGATTTGCTGCCTCGACCTTTGTTATGAAAGCGTCGATTAGAGCTTGGTACTGGCTCGACATATGTCTGTTTGTATTGATAGGTTGTAAGCACAAATGTATTACAAAACTGAACGGTTGTAAACATGCTTTAAAGAGATTTACGAGCATACTTGTCAGGACCTATTTTCTCTAGCACTCCATTCGTTATCATCCAATCTAACTCGCTGAAAACAATTGAGTTACTACAATTTAATGCCATACGTAATTGCCGCGACGAGAGCTTTCTACCCGGTAGGAACTGACGAAGCATGCGCTGCGAGATATCCTCCATTACTTCTTCCTGAACGTCATTTTTAGCCCAACTGGAATTGAAGCGGGATGGAAAGTCCGCTACGCTAGTTACAGACTGAGCGCAACACTGTTCGATAAGTGCATTTGGCCCTACACTCATTGGCTGAAACAGGGCACCGGGTAATGCAAAGACATCGCGTCCATAGCTAAAGGCTTGTTGTGCAGTAATAAGAGCTCCACTCTTACGTGCAGCTTCAACAACGAAGGTGGCCATGGAAGCTCCAGCTATTAATCGGTTTCGAACTGGAAAGAACTGCTTCAAAGGAATTTGACTAAAGGGTTGTTCGGTCCAATATCCGCCGCCTTCATCCACTAACTCTTGGGCCAATGCAGTATGTTGTTTAGGGCCTATGGCATGCAAACCGCCCGCTAAAAATGCCGTGGTAGTTGCACCCATGTCCATGGCCTCTCGATGAATGGCTGCATCTATACCAAGCGCGAGTCCACTCACCAAATTAATAGGATACGCACTCAATTCTACCGCCAATCTGCGGCAAAAATCCTTCCCATATCCTGTGGGCTTGCGGGTTCCCACAACAGCGAGCGGTGATTTCACTCCCGGCCAAGTACCGCGCCCAAATAAAACCATAGGGGGATCAGACACAACCTTAAGGCCATCAGGATACTCTGGAGAAGAAATGGGGAGGATGGAAAAACCTTCGCGTGTGGCATGTCCTATCTCGACATGTGCTTTTTCTTGGGCATCTTCCCAATCGCGTTTCAACGAATCGTTTTGAGAAATCTGACGTTTTAAGACTATTTGAAGGTCATTCTCTGATGCTCCATATTCGAATACCACCTCCTTTTTGAGACGGTTTGGCCATTTTTTAAAAAAATGTAGTGACAGCAAGGTATTCATGCTCAGTTATTAACAGTTTGTGTATAAAAACTACAACCGTTAGGCGAGGTAATAAAATAGAGTTCTTAACAACTTTCGCATATTTGTAGTGATGCAGATTGAACAGTTAATCATACAAACATTAAACGCCAAAAATCGCGTTCAAATCCCAGGTTGGGGTGCGTTTTATTTGGTGGAAAAAGAGGCCCGTTGGGATGCCGTAACTAACACGGCCTTTCCTCGTGGTAAGTATGTCGCATTCAATCCTGCGCGATCGTCAAGTGAAAACACGCTTCTTCCGAACGTCATGCGAACTCTTGGAGGATCTATGGAGGTAGCCGAAAGTTGGATTCGAAGAAAGGTAAATCAGTGGCAAACAACTTTAGATTCTGGAAGTGTCTTGATGCTAACCGGTTTGGGATCCTTTCGCAAGAATGGGATGTTCCAGCCGGAACGTGAAAATCAATTTGACCCAAACAGTTTTGGGTTCACTGCCGTGATGATGCACCGAATTAGCGAACCAAGTGCATTAGAAAGTAAAGTAGTAGCGAGTTTAAAAATGGTGACCGAACAAAGAGAAAACGGTCTCGCTTCTTGGCGTAAAGCTGCAGTAGCGGCGGCCATTACTGCGTTGATCAGCCTAGGTGTGTATCAGAGTGACATCACGCCGCAAACAATGGCTGGATGGTTCACTCAAACACCGATAGCACAAGAAGCGCTTGATAGCTTCGAAGCCGTCGAAACTGAAACCATGCTACCTGGTGAAACAGCTTTAGATATTAAAGTGATAACAGCTGAAGAAAATACGCCTTCACTAAGTCCTGTAAAAACTGAAAGCAAGCGCTACTACATTGTCGTGGGTTCCTTCAAAATAGAAAATAACGCATTGACTTTAGCGGAAGAGCTTCAAGGGAAAGGCCATGAAGTGAAAGTTTTACCAGGATCTTTGATGAAAGTTGGATTAGGCGGTTTCGATTCGCGTGAGCAGGCTAAATTGGCCCTTTCTGAAATCAAAGCCGATGTGAATTCGTACGCTTGGATATACGCCTACTAATCTAAGGCGCTACCTTTGCGCTAGCAACAACAAACATTATGGAAGAATTAAGAACGCCCAAGGACAGCCTTGCGGTCATGACGCAGATTGTATTACCCAACGATACAAACACGCTGAATAACCTTTTCGGGGGGCAATTATTAAGCTGGATGGACCGCTGCTGCGCAATCGCCGCACACCGTCATTGCAAACGTCAGGTCGTTACTTCTACGATAAATAACGTTGCATTCAAAAATCCTATACCCCACGGGGCCATTGTTACTATTGAAGCGAAGGTTTCCAGGGCCTTTTCTTCTTCTATGGAAATCATCGCAGATGTTTATCTAGAGGAACAACACCCAAACGGCAGCCGAATTAAGGCGAATGAAGGAATTTTCACTTTTGTAGCGGTAGATCAGATTGGGAGTCCGATTAATGTACCGGCCATCCATCCTGAAACAGCGTTGGAAAAGGAACGTTACGCGGCTGCTTTGCGCAGACGCCAATTGGCTTTAATTATCGCAGGGAAAATGGAGCCGAACGACGCAACTGAACTTAAGGCGTTGTTTTATCCTGAAGAATCGACACAGCAGCCGAAATAACCTCATCTAAAGGTAATTTTCGCATGGGATTCGGCATCCACCAAGGTACCTTTCCGTGCTTACTTATGGGACTCAGAGCGCTTGCCGTAATCACAGTGCGTTGCTTTTCATAAGCTGGCCAAGGTGCAAAACCTAATGAAGGATGTGTGGCGCCCCATAAACTGATGAGTGGTCGACTGAAATTGGCCGCCGCATGCATAAATCCCGTGTCGCCACTAATTACAAGAGCTGCATTTTCTATTGCTTTGAATCCTTCAATGACCGTTGTAGTTCCACAATAATTCTTCGCGCCACTTCCTAAAGGCTGCTCGAGACTTTCGCCCATCCCAGCTTCTTCCGGACCACCAACCAATACCAATGGCATCTGAAGCCTTATCAAACCGTCCATAATTTCACGCCACGCGTGAAAATCTAAGCGCTTACCCGCATACGAACCCCCCAATACTAATGCGATATAGGGCTGCTGGGGCAATTCTAGGCGAACTTCTGGCAAACACAGTCTGTATTCCGCCGTCCTGGGACTAAACCCCCCGTTAAAGAACGGTGCCGCAGCCGCAGCATACCTCTGAACAACAGGAGTTAGCGCAAACGACTTTTGCTTTGTCAGAAGCAGTAGCACACGTCGTAGATACGGTTTCTGATAGGTATGTATAGGACGATTAAGCTGTCCACACCAGTACTTTGATTTTGACGTGCCTTGAAGATCCAGAACCGCATCAAACGTGAAGACTTGCGCTTTAATTCCAGCACGGTCTTTTTCCCATGAAAGCACGGCTTCTACCCCAGGAAGACAACTCGCTACTGAACGATAGGCGTCTTTACATAGGACAGTAACACTATAGCCTTCTCTTGCCAGTTGGGCAGTTATGGGAGCTACAAGGACGAGATCGCCAATGGCGGATAATCGGACCACTAAAATGGAGGTATCCTTAGGCATTACCAGAGTATCAAATTAAAATATGTACTGAGTATAAAGATAGACAGCCCAACCACCAATAGATTAGCCAAACGCTCATTCTTTAAATGACGCAGTCCATTAGTCAAATGGAAACTTAAACCTAAGAAGAACAAAACCCCTCCCGAAACAGTACCGATTAAAGCTGCGACAGCCCCTAGCAAAAGCCAAAACCCGGCTACCATAACTCTAGATTTGTTCATTTGATTTACCTTTTTGTACGATTTAAACCATTCAAATAAAGCGAATACCGCCAATACTATAGGGAGTATCCACCACGAAACAGGGGCGCTAGAACCCGTGTATCTAATTTGGTCCAATTCGACTTTACCAAGCCCATATAGTATGGCCGTGGGTAATACGAAAGCCAATACCCATTGAAGAAGCGTTCGCATATTTAGAACGCCTGAAACCAGCCAAGTTAAAACCACCGCAGGTGCGATAATACCAACCACCTCATCAGGTGACCAAAGTCCAGCGATAGCCGTTAGTGTCCCGCTGTGAAGAACATATATTGTGTTGGATTTACGTCGATGGAGTTCGATAAGGTGCCAGTTCAATTCGAAAACTAAACCAATGAACAAGAAATCTGTCAAATAGTATTCAGCGCTCCAATACACAGTAAGCATTACGAAAATCAAATACCTAAAAAGTGTACCGTGCACGACCCAATGATCTCGCATTACTGTCCACGATAAAAACAACCAAGCAGCACCTAAAACAGTCGCCAAAAGCAGCCGTTCCCACTCGAAAGCAGCATCTATTCCCGTCAATGCCAAGGCTATAAATGCCAGAGCAAATATTCGAATGCCGGAATAGGCATCAATCTTTCGGAAATAGCTAAGAAGCATCAGCTTTTTGTTTTATTTTAGCGACATTAAACGCTCGCGCTATGTTAAGAAATTTCTTTGAAGGCTTAGGTGATTTGTTCCAAGCAACTTTTAAAATCTTGCCTTTGGCAGGTGATTATGTCAACCGTTTGTTTATGTTGATCATTGCGGGTGGGTTAGTATACTGGATCATCCAAATGAGAAAGCATAAAGCCAAGGGCGAAGCTTAATCACTAAGAAACGAATTAAAAAAAGCCCCGGCCAACGCCGGGGCTTTTTTATATACACTGTCTTTACGGCCTGTGGCGCGAATGCATATTTAGTTCATACTTAAAGGTCGAATCCAATGTCTGTACGGTAATTTATGCCTTCGTACGACACTTCTTTAAGGGCGGCATAACTTTTCGCTAATGCCTCGTCCTTATCTATACCAAAGCTTGTAAATGCCATTACACGACCGCCTGAAGTCGTGATCACATCACCTGATTTAGTCCCTGCATGATATACTGTAGTGCCTTCAAAAACACGTAAACCATGAATGGCCTTTCCCTTTTCATAAGCACCTGGATATCCACCACTGACGGCCATAACCGTAGCTGCAGTCTGCGGATTCACGGCTACATTGATTTCATCTAGCGTCCCGTTGTGCATGGCGACAAACAAATCAATGATATCTGTTTCTAACCTGGGAATGACGACTTCGGTCTCCGGATCACCCATACGGACATTGTATTCGATAACCTTAGGACCTTTCGTCGTATTGATCAAACCAAAGAAAACAAAACCCTGGTATGGCAAATTATCCTTCACTAACCCCTGAATGGTCGGCTCGATGATTTCGCGAACCGTACGCTCGCGCAAAGCTTCATCGAAAAACGGTACAGGGCTTACTGCACCCATTCCTCCCGTGTTTAATCCGGTATCGCCCTCACCGATTCGCTTGTAATCTTTCGCTTCCGGCAACAAAGCATATCCGCCTTTTCCATCGGTTAAGGCAAAAATGCTGAATTCGATTCCAGCTAGGAACTCTTCAATCACAACCCGTGAAGAAGCATCGCCAAATTTTGCATCAACGAGCATGTTCTTAAGCTCTTCCTTCGCTTCGTCTAAATCTTCAATGATTAGCACACCCTTTCCTGCTGCAAGACCGTCCGCCTTCAATACGTAGGGTGACTCAAGGGTCTCTAGAAAAGCCTGCCCATCAGCGAGCGTATCTTTCGTAAATGTTTGGTAGGCTGCCGTTGGAATCTGGTGACGCATCATGAACTCTTTAGCAAAGTCTTTCGAACCCTCAAGCTCTGCCGCCGCCTGACGCGGTCCTACGACCACGAGATTTTCAAGCTCTGGAAAAGATTTCAAACCGTCGTGCACACCGGCAACGAGCGGTGCCTCCGGACCTATGACAACGATATCAATAGCCTGAGCCTTCGCAAAAGCGGCCACCTCAGCAGCACTTTCAATGTCCAGCGAGACATTATCTCCGAGCGCAGCCGTGCCGCCATTACCGGGAGCAATAAAAAGTTTTTCGCACTTCGTGCTTTGAACGATTTTATGAGACAATGCGTGTTCGCGGCCGCCTGAGCCTAATACCAATACATTCATGATGGGTGTGATTAGACGGCAAAAATAACCCGAAATAGTGGGTTGGGAAAGGTCTTCGTTAATTAAGACTCACGCGAATAAAGCCAAGCCGCAAACTCCTTTAATGGAGCCAATTTTTCGGCTGGAACATCAACTGGATCCAACGCCTTTAGACTTAATTCGTAGTAGTGGTCAATCTGCTCTTTTGCATAGGCATCCACTCCCAAGATTTTGTACAATTCCTGAAAACTATGCACCTTATCTTCGCTAGGTTCCATCGCTGCATACGCGCCGAAGTCAATCTTTTGAACCGCCGCACGACGCTGCGCTTCAATCCAGAGTAAGGTTTTCTTATTACTTAGAATATCTCCGCCAACCTGCTTTCCAAACTTCTCAGGATCGCCATAGACATCGAGATAATCGTCTTTGATCTGAAACGAAGTCCCTAACAAGAGAGCGAATTGGTACAGGGCATCTGCATCTTTTTTTGATCCGCCGCCCACTAATGCGCCTACCTTCATAGCGCAGCCAAGTAAGACTGAGGTTTTGAATTGGATCATTTGGATGTACGTCGCTGCTGCCACATCATCCATAGATTCAAAGTCCATATCCATTTGCTGTCCTTCACAAACCTCTAGTGCGGTCTGTGAGAATGTTTCAAGCACCTCAGGCAGCACTGTTGGTGGACATTGCGCGAGGTATTGATAGGCTTTGACCAACATGCCATCACCAGAGAGTATACCTACATTATCGTCCCATTTTTTGTGAACGGTAGTCTTGCCGCGGCGCAACGGCGCCGCATCCATGATATCATCGTGAATGAGCGAGAAATTATGGAAGAGCTCTATTGCCATGGCTTGCGGCATGGCTTTCGATGGATCTCCGTAAATACCGGCACCCATTAAACTTAAAATGGGTCGTAGACGCTTACCGCCCAATTGCATAATGTAATGCATGGGATCGTATAACTTTGTTGGCGCTATGCCTAAGTTTAATTGGTCTACTTCAGCTTGAAAAAGGTCTTGTAAGGCGGTAAGGTGTTTCATGTTATTTGAGCAATTTCAGTAAGTACTTTCCGTACCCACTTTTAACGAGCGGTTGTGCCAATTGTTCAAGCTGCGCCGCATCAATAAACCCTTGCTCGTAGGCGATTTCTTCTATACATCCTACCTTCAAACCCTGGCGCTCTTCGATGACTTCCACAAACTGTCCAGCCTGTTGAAGACTAGCAAAAGTACCGGTATCTAACCACGCCGTTCCGCGGTCCAGCACCCCTACTTCCAGTTCACCCCATTCCAGGTAACGCTTGTTCACATCTGTAATTTCCAATTCGCCGCGCGGGCTTGGCTTCAAATTCTTAGCAATCTCTACCACTCTATTGTCGTAGAAATACAAACCAGGAACGGCATAATCACTCTTCGGTTGCTGCGGTTTTTCCTCTATAGAAAGGGCCTTCATCTTCGCATCAAACTCCACCACACCGTACCGCTCAGGATCGCTTACGCGGTAAGCGAATACCATACCTCCAGAAGGATCTTTACTTTGCTGTAAGACCTGCGCCATGGAAGAACCGTAAAAAATGTTATCGCCTAGAATAAGTGCAACGCTATCGTCTCCGATAAACTTTTCACCCAAGATGAATGCTTGGGCAAGACCTTCGGGCCGTTCTTGAACCGTGTATTCAAACACGCAACCTAAACTGGATCCGTCGCCCAAAAGCTTCTTAAACAACGGAGCATCGTGAGGTGTAGTAATGATTAGAATCTCGCGAATGCCCGCCTGCATCAACGTACTGAGCGGGTAATAAATCATCGGCTTGTCGTAGACCGGCATCAACTGTTTGCTCACCGCAAGGGTCAGTGGATGGAGTCGTGTACCGGAGCCTCCGGCGAGTAGTATTCCTTTCATAGTGCTTATTCTTCGTCTTCGGTTCCTACCTCAGAATCATAAATATCGAGAATGTTTTCGCTCAAATCCTTCTTTGTAACCCATTTTTCCATGGACATTAAAAACGAAGGTAGGACCAATAGATTGCTCAACATGGCAACAAACAACGTAATAGCGGTAAGCAAACCTAAACTTTGGTTGCCTGCAAAACTTGACGTCATAAAGACAGAAAAACCACAGAACAAAACTACAGAGGTATAAAACATACTAAGCCCTGTCTCCAATATGGAGCTCTTTACCGCCCATCGAATGTTCCAACCGTTTGCATTTAACTCCTGTCTGTATTTCGCAAGAAAATGCAAGCTGTCGTCGACAGAAATGCCAAAAGCAATACTAAATACGAGTATGGTTGAAGGTTTCAAAGGAATTCCAGCATATCCCATAATACCTGCCGTGATGAGCATGGGTATAAGGTTAGGAATGAGTGAAATCAAAACCATGCGTGCGCTCATGAACAACAACGCCATAATTATGGATATGGCAATGATTGCAAGCAATAATGAGAGTATCAAATTATTAATGAGGTAGCTCGTGGAACGAATGAATTTAATCGAGGCGCCGGTGATACTGACGTCAAAATTATCGCCTGGAAATATTTGTGAAACGAGACGCTTCACCTTATCCGTCAAGACACGCATTTCTGGTGTGGTAAGGTCTGCCATTTGCACGGAGATACGCGCTTTACGGCCGTCGGCGGTAGCCATAGAATTGGCTAACCCTGATTCGTCCTTCATACCGCGTGGCAAATACGTGAGCAACCACTGCTGCTCCGAACGTGATGGCAATTCGTACAGATCCGGATTACCAAACATGACACCCTGCTTTGCAAATTTCACAAAGTCAACAATACTACCAGATCGACTCAACTGTGGCATTGTGTTTAAACTGTCTTGCAACTGTTCTATGCGACGAAGCGTACTGAGCCGTTCTACCCCGCCCTCGCGCTTGGTATCTATGATGATGTCCAATGGCATGACACCTCCTACGGTACGCTCAAAGTATTTGACATCCTTATAAATCTGCTTGTTTTTATTAAAGTCGGCGGTGAGGTTACCGGCCGTTTGAATCAGCGTAACGCCATAAATGGCTGAAATTACCGCAACACCGGTAATCCCATAGACCCATTTACGCTTGTTTTCAACTGCATCGTCCAGAAAATCCAAAAACGAAATGAGCCAAGCCACATCAAAATGGTTGAGGTGACGCTCTTTTGGGGGACTTACATAACTATATATGACGGGGACAAGAACAAGAGACAAAATAAAAATGGCGAGAATACTGAGGGAACTGACGACACCAAACTGGATTAAATTTTCACTACTCGTAAGAATAAACGCCGCAAAGCCAAGTGCAGTAGTGGTATTTGTGATTAGCGCAATGTACCCCACTTTGCTTACTACACGTTGAATGGCCTTGATTTGTTGGCCGTGCTTTTTATACTCTTGGTGGTATTTGTTGATGAGATAAATACAATTTGGAACACCAATAACAATAATCAACGGCGCAATCAAAGAAGAGAGTAGCGTTAATCCATAACCAAAAAGCCCCATGATTCCATAGGCCCATACAGCACCTAATGCAACAATCATTATCGAAATCGCTGTTGCCCGGAAACTCTTTAAAAAGAGGTAGAAAATGATAATTGTTACCAGCAGTGTTAGCCCTGCAGTACGGTAAATCTCTCGCTCTAATGCTTTGGCATTTGCGATGCGAATCCATGGCAAACCAGACATGTGTAGGTCCCTTCCTGAATTTGCCTCCCATGCTAGAATTATGGATTTTGCCTTTTCGATTACTGGAACAATTTCTTTATTGTACAATCGATTTTCATCGATTCGCAAAACGGCCATGTACGTATCGCCTTGATATAAAATCCCCTTGTAGAATGGCCAGCTTTTCACTCGGGCTTCTAGCGCAATTTCTTCTTCACCGTTTTCAGGTAAAAATTGAAACAGCGTATCTGGAGCCAATTTTTCAGTGACGCTGTCTACGTATAATCCATACGCTTCAGTCAAGCTTTGTACATGCTCTACACCATCTACTGCCTTTAAATCTGACATCAATTCGAGCCATTGCTCGAGATGCTCGCGCTGAAAGAAATCAGCGTCTTCCATGGCAATCACAACGGTATTCGATACTTGTCCGAATTCCTCTACCAATTCGTCATATTCTATGGAAACTGAATCCGTATCCGGCATCAATTTCGCGAATTCATAGGTCATCGCAACAGAAGTCCCTTGGTATGCCATAAAAGCAGTAGCCAAAGCCAAGGTAACTAACCATGCCAACCTGTTGCGGAGAAGAATACGCGTCAGTACCGTCCAGAACATCAAATTATTCTTTTATAACCCAGCCCTGTTGTAGCAGCGGTTCGGCCTTTTTATATTTCATATTACGCTCTTCACCCGATTGCATATTCACAATGGTCACTGCGTCGTTTCGTCCGTAGGTTTTACCCGTGTTCACTACCGGTGTTGGCTTAGGTCGCGGCTGTTGTGGTGTTCTGCCTGATGGCGTTGAAGGTCCATCGACTCCGGGGTGACTCTCTTGAAGTTTCGGTTGTTTGGGTTGTGAAGCCGGAGCTCGACGCACACTGCTAGGATCATTAGCAGGCAGATCGCCTCGGAACAAGAAGCTTACGATTTCCTGATTCACATGAGAAACAAGCGACTTAAACAATTCGAAAGATTCAAATTTATAAATCAACAACGGATCTTTCTGCTCGTAGACGGCGCCTTGTACACTTTGACGTAAATCATCCATGGCACGTAAGTGCTCTTTCCATTGGTCATCAATAATGGCAATAGAAATGCCTTTCTCAATGTCCGATATGAGCGATTGACCTGTAGAATTCATCACCTCTTCAAGTACCGAGGTTACCTGTAAAGCTTTGTTTCCGTCCGTAATCGGTACAAGAATCTTGTCAAAATTATTCTTAGGATCTTCTACAACCTGCTTAAACACTGGTAATGCAGCCGTAGCGATTCGATTCCCTTTCTCGCGATAGAAGGTGCTGGCTTGATTGAATAGTTCATTTGCTAAATCATCAATGGTGCCTGTATTGAAAGTCTCAGCGTCAAGATTAGGATCAAAAGCAAAGGTTCTAAAGAAGTCTAATTTAAACCCATCAAAATCTTTTGCTGGCTGGTAACCTTCTACTAGATCCGCCAGAGTATCGTACATCATATTAGCGATGTCCACCTTTATGCGCTGACCGCTCAAGGCATTCGCACGACGTTTATAAATCACAGTACGCTGGCTGTTCATTACATCATCATACTCTAGCAAGCGTTTACGTGTTCCGAAGTTGTTCTCTTCGACTTTCTTCTGTGCACGTTCTATGGATTTGCTGACCATACTGTGCTGGATCACTTCTCCTTCCTCAAGGCCTAAACGGTCCATGAGACCCGCAATACGCTCAGAATTAAACAAGCGCATGAGTTTATCTTCAAGCGAGACGAAGAATTGAGAAGACCCCACATCACCTTGACGTCCAGCACGTCCGCGCAACTGTCGGTCTACACGCCGGCTGTCGTGACGTTCGGTACCAACAATGGCTAAACCACCTGCTGCCTTTGCTTCATCGCTCAGTTTAATATCTGTACCACGGCCTGCCATGTTTGTTGCAATGGTCACCATGCCAGGCTTCCCTGCCTCTGCGACAACCTCCGCTTCTTTCTGGTGCATCTTCGCATTTAGTACTTGATGCGGTACTTTGCGAATCTTCAGTGCACGGCTCAAGAGTTCGGAAATTTCCACGGATGTAGTACCTACCAAAATAGGGCGTCCTGCATCGCGCAGCGTTGCAATCTCTTCAATTACTGCATTGTATTTCTCGCGATTGGTTTTAAACACCATATCATCTCGATCATCGCGTGCGATAGGACGGTTGGTTGGGATCACCACTACTTCAAGTTCATAGATCTCCCAGAACTCGCCTGCTTCCGTCTCTGCTGTACCCGTCATCCCGGCAAGCTTATGGTACATTCGGAAATAGTTCTGTAAGGTTATGGTCGCATAGGTCTGTGTTGCGGCCTCAATTTTTACATTTTCTTTTGCTTCAATTGCCTGATGGAGACCGTCAGAATAACGGCGTCCTTCCATAATACGACCCGTCTGTTCATCGACAATTTTCACCTTATTGTCCATGATGACGTACTCCGTATCTTTTTCAAATAAGGCGTAGGCTTTGAGCAACTGGTTTACCGTATGAATACGCTCAGATTTAACTCCGTAATCGCGCATGATCACATCCTTCTTCGCCGCCTGTTCCTCTGCACTCAGTCCAGCATCTTCTAGCGCACTGAGTTCAGCCGTAATATCGGGCATAACGAAAAAGTCTTTTGCGGTATTCTTCGAGATGAGATCGACCCCTTTACCACTCAAATCAATTTGATTGTTTTTCTCCTCAATGATGAAATACATTTCCTCATCGATGAGTTTCATTTTCTTGCCTTGCTCTTGCATGTAATTCGCCTCCGTCCTCTGGAGCAGCGACTTCATACCGTCTTGGGACAAGAATTTAATCAACGGCTTCGACTTAGGGAGACCACGGTAGGCGCGCAATAATTTCACGCCACCCTCTTCGGTATCGCCTTCACTAATCAATTTCTTTGCTTCGGTCAATTCTTTCTGAACTAATGCCTTTTGAGCCGTCATCAGTGCATCGACATACGGTTTCAACTCATTGAACTGATGCTGATCGCCCTTTGGCGTTGGGCCGGAAATGATAAGCGGCGTTCGTGCATCGTCAATCAAGACACTATCTACCTCATCCACAATCGCAAAGTGGTGTCCGCGCGTCTGCACCCGGTCTTCTTGACGGCGCGCCATATTGTCGCGCAAATAGTCGAAACCGAATTCATTGTTTGTACCGTAGGTGATATCGCTATAATAAGCGGCACGACGCTCTTCAGAATTCGAAGGGTGTTTATCAATACAATCGATCGTTAACCCATGAAAATTAAATACCGGCGCCATCCATTCGCTATCGCGTTTCGCTAGATAGTCGTTTACCGTAACCACGTGCACCCCGCGCTGTGGAAGAGCGTTCAAATAGACTGGTAAGGTCGCAACGAGCGTTTTTCCTTCACCTGTAGCCATCTCCGCAATCTTTCCTTTATGCAAGACCGTTCCACCGATCAACTGGACGTCATAGTGTACCATGTTCCAGGTAATATCCCCACCTGCAGCCTTCCACGAATTTGAATAGATTACTTCATCTCCGTCTAGGGTAATATGAGGATGATTTTTTGCCAATTCTCGGTCCAATACTGTCGCAGTGGCACGAACATCACCCGCATTAAAACGTCGGGACGTCTCGCGCATCACACCGAAAGCTTCCGGATGTATAGCGCTCAACACACCTTCAATCAATTCGAGTTCTTGTGCGTCTAAAGCTTCTATTTCTTCGTACAAAGGTTCGCGAGCATCATAATCCGGTGTAGCATCAATCTGCGCATGGAGTGCATCCTTTGATGCTTTTGTTTCAGCCGTCGCTTCCGCGATGCTCGCTTTGAACGCAACCGTACGCTCACGCAACTGATCATTGCTCATTGTCTTGAGCGCTGCATCGAATGCATTTACAGATTCTACGTGAGGCTGTAATTTTTTAAGATCGCGGTCACTTTTAGATCCCACGAGTTTGGATATGAGTTTCAGCATGAGGCTGTCAGATTCTTATAAATAGTCCACAAAAATAATAGGTTGTACCCGAAGGGTAGACTTTTATGACTGCTAAAAAAGGGCCAATTCGAAACTTTCCTGCAAAAATGGACACATTGGCAGAGTAAAAATCCCTAAAAACGAAAGTTTAGGGCATAAAAAAAGGGGAATTTGGAAGGATTCTCAGGTGTTAAAAATCGGCTCAGTAACACCTTAAAAACTCTGCCAAATAGCCCCTAGAACCTATCACAGAAGCATGAAAAGAAAGAACCACCAATCTTCACATACAGGTGCAAATATATAACAAATTGTACTAAGTGTACAAATAACACTAAGTTTTCTTTGAAGCTGTTGCCATTTCATGAAGGGCTTCCCATGTGCATTCCCTATTTTTGCAGACTCAATAAAGAAGTGATATGGCCGATTCAAGCAAGATTTCAACCTCAACCGCCCCAAAACCAGTTGGTTTGTACCCGCACGCCAGAAAAGTAGGCAACCTGTTGTTCCTCTCAGGAGTAGGTCCTAGAACGGCGGGAAGCGATGCGAATGATAGCGGGGTTCCAGGATTGGAATTGGATCACAATGGCAATTTTAAAGCTTTTGATTTTGAAGCACAGGTCCACAGTGTTTTTGCAAACGTGAAGGCCATTTTGGAGGCGAGCGGTTCTTCTTGGGAAGAATTGGTCGACGTACAGGTCTTTCTTGTTAATATGAAACGTGATTTTCATACGTTCAATCGCATCTATGCAGAATACTTCCAAGAGAACCAACCGTGCCGAACTACCGTAGAAATAAACAGCCTACCTACGCCCATTGCCATAGAACTTAAGTGTATCGCTACTGTAGAATAACCTCATGAGTACATTTCCAGAATACGCCAATCTCGACCTCGCGGGCATCCACAAAGCTGTTTTAGCCAAATGGAAGCAATCGCATTTATTTGAACAAACGCTCGCTGCACGCAAGGATGCCGAGCCTTGGATTTTCTTTGAAGGTCCTCCAAGCGCGAATGGACTTCCAGGTATTCATCACGTTATGGGACGCTCATTAAAAGATGTGTTTTGTCGCTACAAAACGCAAAAAGGCTACCTCGTTGACCGTAAAGCGGGATGGGATACTCACGGTTTACCAGTAGAATTAGGTGTTGAGAAAGAATTGGGCATTACCAAAGAAGATATAGGCAAGTCCATCACTGTAGAAGAATACAACGATGCGTGCCGCACCGCAGTCATGCGTTATACCGGTATTTGGAAAGACTTGACTGACCAAATGGGCTATTGGGTAGATATGGACAAACCCTATGTTACCTATGAACCTAAATACATGGAAAGTGTGTGGTGGCTACTCTCGCAACTCTACAAAAAAGGCTTGATTTACAAGGGCTATACCATTCAACCTTACTCACCAAAGGCGGGTACGGGATTGAGCTCACATGAGCTGAATCAGCCGGGCTGCTACCAGGATGTCAAAGACAATACCGTCGTGGCCCAATTCAAAATGATAAATAACGGGCAAAGTGAAGCGCTCTTCGGCGCCGCGACCGTACACTTCCTCGCCTGGACCACCACACCATGGACCTTGCCATCAAATACGGCCTTAACTGTAGGTCCCAAAATAGAATACAGCTTAGTCCACACCTTCAACCAATACACGCACGAACCGGTTAGCATTGTTGCTGCCACGCCACTTTTGGGGAAACTCTTTGGTAAAAAATTCGTGGAAGGAGATACGGCTGCCTACGAAGCAGGCGCAAAAAAAATTCCATACCAGATCGAGAAAACCGTTACAGGTACAGATTTAGTGGGCTTGAAATACGAGCAACTCATGCCGTACGCACTGCCCGATGAACGTCCTGAAGACGCATTCCGTATTATTCCTGGAGATTTTGTAACCACAGAAGACGGTACGGGTATCGTGCATACAGCGCCGACCTTTGGTGCGGACGACGCTAAAGTTGCTGCCGATGCAGGTGTACCACCTTTGTTGGTGAAAGACGAGCAAGGAAATCTAGTACCGTTGGTAGATTTAAGGGGGAAGTTCCGCTCTGAATTGGCCGATCCAGTGTTTGGCTTCGGAGAAGAATACATTAAGGCGGAATACCTCACCGATGAGGAGAAAGCGGAAGAATTGGCAAAGCAACAAGCGCTATTGAAGCCGATCATACCTGAGCTAAAAGCTTACCTCAGCGTCGATGAGCGTATTGCATTGAAATTAAAAATTGAAAATAAAGCGTTCAAGATTGAGAAGTACGAGCACAGTTATCCGCACTGTTGGCGTACCGACAAACCCGTCTTATACTATCCATTAGACAGCTGGTTTATCAAATCCACAGCGAAAAAGGACCAAATGATTGCGTTGAACAAGACCATCAATTGGAAACCGGCTTCGACGGGTACGGGACGTTTTGGAAATTGGTTAGAAAACCTCAACGATTGGAACCTTAGTCGTTCGCGCTTTTGGGGAATTCCATTGCCGATCTGGAGCACAGAGGAAGGCGACGAACACCTCTGTATTGAAAGCGCGGCCCAATTAAAAGAAGAAATTGAAAAAGCGATTGCAGCCGGTCTCATGGACACGAATCCAATGGGTGATTTTGACCCAACGGACATGAGCGACGATAACTACGCTAAAATAGATTTGCACCGTCATATCATGGATACCGTTGTACTGGTGAGCCCCTCAGGCAAAGCCATGAAACGTGAAAGTGACCTGATCGACGTCTGGTTTGATAGCGGTTCGATGCCCTATGCACAATGGCATTACCCCTTTGAAAACAAAGAAAAGGTAGAAGATGGAGGTGCATTTCCCGCAAACTTCATTGCAGAAGGAGTCGATCAAACGCGCGGCTGGTTCTTTACCCTTCACGCCATTTCATCGATGGTTTTCGACAGTGTCGCGTATAAAAATGTCATCTCCAACGGTCTCGTCCTGGACAAGAATGGAATGAAGATGTCAAAACGTTTAGGCAACGCCGTAGACCCGTTCACCACGATGGACGAATATGGAGCGGACGCACTACGCTGGTATTTATTGACGAACGCTGCCCCTTGGGATAATTTGCGCTTTGATATGGAAGGATTGCAAGAGGTCCGTCGAAAATTCTTCGGCACCTTGCACAACACCTACGCCTTCTTTGCCTTGTACGCGAATGTGGACGGTTTCCGCTATGAAGAAGCGGACATTCCTCTGCACGAGCGTCCAGAAATGGACCAGTGGATTTTATCTGAACTTCACAGTCTTATTGCCAAAGTGGAGGACGGTATGGAAGCATTTGAACCTACCAGAGCATTCCGACCCATTCAAGAATTTACAACGGAAAAACTTTCGAATTGGTACGTGCGCTTAGGCCGCCGCCGTTTTTGGAAAGGCGCATACGAAGCAGATAAAATCAGCGCTTATCAAACGCTTTGGACGTGTTTAGAAACGTTGAGTAGACTCATGGCCCCGCTTGCTCCCTTCTATGCGGACCAATTGTACACGGACCTCCATAAAGGAATTGCCAAAACCGGCGAAACCAGCGTGCACCTTACAGACTTCCCTACGGTAAATGCGCACGCTGTAAATGCGCCTTTAGAGAAGAAAATTAATCTTGCACGCCAGTTAACTTCCATGGTACTTTCGATCCGCAAGAAAGAGAACCTAAAAGTTCGACAGCCACTTGCGCGAGTTTTAGTACCTGCGCTAAACGAAGGTGATAGAGAATTGCTAGAAAGCATTCAATCCATTTTGTTGGCAGAGGTGAACGTAAAAGCGCTTGAAGTCATCACGCCAGATGCCGGTGTCTTTGTGAAAAAGGTCAAACCGAATTTTAAAGCATTAGGTCCGAAGGTAGGACGCCACATGAAAGCGGTAAAGACCTATTTTCAAGCTATGGACAGTGCGGCTGTTGATGCCTTTGAGAACCGGGGTTTTGTGGAATTCGAAGATCAAGGCCAAACAGTGCGTGTTGATTTGATTGATGCAGAAGTGGTGACGGAAGATATTCCTGGAATGCTCGTAGCTACTAGTGACGGTTTGACTGTTGCCCTTGACGCAACGTTAACTGATGCTCTACGCAATGAAGGCTTAGCGCGTGAAATGGTCAATCGCCTACAAAACTTGAGAAAATCCAGCGGTTTAGATGTAGTCGATAGAATTGATGTACAAATAGAAGGGTCCGATTCGCTAGAATTAGGCATTACACCCTTTATAGCGTACATTAAAGACGAGGTACTCGCAGATACCATCAGCTTTGATAGTAATACGGGTGAAACTGTTGAAATTGAGGGTGAAAAAATTAATGTTTCTATTTTCAAGAAATAGTTTATTTTCGATGCCTTCCTAGACCTAGAAAGCCTAACCCTTTAAACATAAGAAACTATGGCTGAAGAGAATAAAAGTAAATACAGTGATGCTGAACTTACAGAGTTCAAAGTCATCATTCAGAAGAAAATAGAAAAAGCTGAGCAGGATTTAGACCTGTTGCGCGAGCAATTTGCGAACGACAAGAACAACGGTACAGACGATACTTCACCGCAGTTCAAATCCTTTGAGGAAGGTTCTTCAGTAATGAGTAAGGAGCGTAATTCGCAACTCGCCACTCGTCAAGAAAAGTTTATTCGTGATCTGAAAAATGCTTTAATCCGTATCGAAAACAAAACCTACGGCGTTTGTCGCGTAACGGGTAAGTTAATTGATGCCGAACGATTAAAATTGGTTCCACATGCTACTTTAAGCATGGAAGCAAAACTAAACCAGCGTTGAGAAAAGCACTACTCATAGTTTTAGGGGTGCTCTTTGTCGATCAAGCCACGAAGTTGTGGGTTAAATCCACGATGTATTTAGGCCAAAGCCACGAAATCACATCCTGGTTTTACATTCATTTTACTGAAAATCCTGGGATGGCCTTCGGGCTTGAATGGGGCGGTGTAGCCGGTAAACTGGCGCTTACTATTTTTCGAATAGCCGCTATTGGCGGTATCATATGGTGGTTGCGCAATACCATGAAGTCCGGAGCGACCAGTGTTGCAATTTGGGGCATTAGTCTCATTCTTGCCGGCGCAATAGGCAATGTCTTAGACTCCTTGTACTACGGTTTAATTTTCTCCGAATCTTTAGGCAAGGTAGCGACCTTTCTACCCGAAGCTGGCGGTTATGCTCCAATGCTCCAAGGACGCGTAGTAGATATGCTCTACTTCCCGATATACGCGGGTGAGTTGCCGGAATGGTTCCCAATCTGGGGCGGCCAATTTTTTACTTTCTTCCGTCCCATCTTCAACATAGCAGATGTCTCCATTTCTACAGGGGTGGGTCTACTTTTTGTTTTTCAACGCAGCGTTTTCAAATAATAATGCAAAGAACTGAGGTACGCTTCGGTGATACATTGCTGCGCTTAAATGGCGATGGCTCTGCCTATATGCCGGAATACAATTCCCTACTGATTGCTGATGTTCATTTAGGGAAATCGGGGGTTTTCAGGAAAGCTGGTATTCCTGCGCCGCAAGGTCTGCACGAGAAGAATATAGACCAATTGGCCCACGCCTTTGCCGCACATCCAGCCGCTACAGTCATCTTCTTAGGCGATGTTTTTCATGGTCTTCAAAACAAAGAAACTCAATCGCTGCAACTTTTATTAAATGCACACCCAGAGCATACCTTTATCTTAGTCAAAGGCAATCACGATTTTGACCTACCCGAATGGAAGCAGCTTAACGTGGTGGATCAATGGCAAGTGGGGCCGCTTGTTTGTTTGCACGAGCCGCCGGGTGCAGATTTTGACACTGATACGCCGTTCACTGTGGCGGCCGCTCAGCAAAGGTTCCCCACCCTCGCTAAAGATGTTTTTCTTGTATGCGGACATTTACATCCTGGCGTTGCTTTGCGCGGAAAAGGACGTTCGCGTGCTAGAATCAAGGCCTTTTATTCGAACCCGTGGCTCTGCGTTTTACCCGCGTTTGGCACATTTACTGGCCAGCATCCCCTAAAAGTACCAGGGACGTACTACGGAATAGTGGATGGGACAATAACAAAATTGAAGGAATAGCCCAATTCTAGTCTATTTTAACCCTCTTTTAACGGCTGAATTTCGCAGCTTTTTATTCTTTTGAACAGCATTAAAAAACACAACCTATGGAAGGTGCACCAGATATAGTCGCATTAAACGAAGAAATTAAAAATGAGAGCGCGTTTATCGATCTCATTCAGAGCGAATTACGAAAAGTTATTGTAGGGCAGAACGGCATGGTAGAAGGACTGCTGATCGGTCTTCTTGCGAACGGACACATCCTCTTAGAGGGGGTTCCAGGGCTTGCCAAGACTCTTGCTATAAACAGTTTGAGCAAGACCTTAGGCGGAAGTTTTTCAAGGGTACAGTTTACTCCAGATTTGCTCCCGTCGGATGTGATCGGCACACAGATCTACAACATGAAGGACCATGCGTTCGAAACAAAGCAAGGGCCTATTTTCAGCAATTTTGTGTTAGCGGATGAGATCAATCGTGCGCCTGCGAAAGTGCAGAGCGCCCTGCTTGAAGCCATGCAAGAGCGCCAGGTCACTATAGGTGAAGAAAGTTACCCGCTGCCGAAGCCTTTTCTCGTAATGGCTACACAGAATCCTGTGGAGCAAGAAGGCACGTATCCACTGCCGGAAGCGCAAATGGACCGATTCCTTTTAAAAGTAACGCTGGGCTACCCTACGAAAAGTGATGAGCTGAACATCATGCGCAAGCAAATGAGCGGTGCACTCGAAGAGCTCAATGCCGTGGTAAGTTTAGAACAGATCGTCCGTGCACGCGCCTTTATTGAGCGGATCTATATGGACGAAAAAATCGAAAACTACATTCTCGACATTGTCTTCGCTACGCGCGAACCGCAGAATTACCAGTTAGGGACCTTGCGCAATAAAATCAGCTTTGGCGCTTCACCGCGCGGCTCTATTGCACTAGCAAAAGCTGCAAAATGTCATGCCTTCTTGCGTCATAGAGGTTTTGTAACGCCAGATGATGTTCGCGCAGTGGCTCCAGCTGTTTTGCGTCATAGAATTGGCCTTACCTACGAGGCGGAAGCAGAAGAGCTGAGCACTGAAAACATCGTGACTGAAATCTTAAACACCTTAATGGTTCCTTAATTCGGTGGATGCTGTAGCACTCTTGCAAAAAGTTCGGCGCATTGAAATAAAGACGCGCCGATTGAGCGACCAGCTCTTTTCAGGCGAATACCAAAGTTCATTTAAAGGACGCGGTATGAGCTTTGCAGAAGTGCGCCCTTACCAAAGCGGTGATGATGTGCGCAGCATTGATTGGAACGTGACCGCTCGCAAACGGAGTCCGTACATCAAAGTCTTTGAAGAAGAACGCGAATTGACGCTCTTCCTAGTCATTGACATCAGCGGTTCAACCAATTTCGGCACGGACGAGCGCTCCAAACGCGATATGATCACTGAAATCGCTGCGACTTTGGCCTTTAGCGCGATGGGAAACAACGATAAAATTGGACTCATCTTATTCAGCGGAAAAGTAGAGAAAGTCATCCCGCCAAAGAAAGGAAAGCTACACGTCATGCGCATTATTAAATGCATTCTGGAAACTGAAGCCACAACCCAAGGGACGGATGTAGAGGGTGCCTTGGCACACCTGTTAAAGGTGCAAAAAAGACACAGTATCGTTTTTGTGTTGAGTGATTATCTGGACAGTGCACCCGACCGCAATTTTAAAATTGCCGCCAAGCGCTTTGATTTGTGCGCCATAAATACCTTCAACGCCAAAGAGGTGGCGCTGCCAAAAATTGGTTTAGTTCCACTGGCCGATTCCGAAACCGGAGCGGTGCAATGGGTACGTTCAGGCGGGCGCAAATTCCGCGAAGCACTTGCCCAAAGGCACACGAACTACAGCCAATTCCTTAAGAACTTCACGCGGAGTGCCGGCGCCGGTTATATCTCGCTGGATGATCGTCAAGATTTCGTTCCTCCATTGCTCCAATTTTTAAAGAACAAAGCGCGATGAAGAAACTGCTAACTGTGCTTCTGGGTATCCTTTGGATGGGCGTTGCCATTGGGCAAGAAAATGCGGTAATCGATACGACCGTGTTCAATGCACATATCGATACGAATGCGCAAATCGTGGGCGGCACCATCACGCAAGAAGTAGCTTGGCTAGCCGATGCTGATTTAGAACTCTTGCCTGCTGATAGTACTAGCGCGTTTCTGCTGGTTTCTGCGACTACCGACTCCACAGCGCTCATACGCAGTACGACGTTTACCTATTTAGTGCTAGATACTGGCGTATTGGTATTGCCCGCGCTTTACGCTCTAAGCTCAAAAGGCCTCTATACGGTCATTCCTGATACCATTCAATCCCAATTCTTACCCGCAGAAGAAGGCGTAGATAAAGCAGCGGCGCGTCCACTTGCGGAAGTGCCATTTAATTTCGTTTGGTGGCTTGAAGCCTATTGGTACTGGGTCGCCTTAGGAGGTGCACTTTTATTGATTGGTTACCTGGTTTGGCGCTATGCGAAAAAACCACAAGCTGCTCCCACAGTTGCCCCCGAACCAGAGCGCGATTACTATAAAGAAGCAATGGATGCCATCGCGGTGCTTCGTGCAGATGCCTTTTGGGAACGCGATATGAAAGGGTTTTATGTCGCCTTAGGCGATGTGGTACGGACGTATTTAACCCACAGCACCGGACTGCCTCTATCGGAGCAAACAACGTCTGAAAGTGTGCGTATGCTCTACCAGAAATGGACTGCGGCGCAAATCGAATCCTACCAATTCATCCTCACACGAGCGGACCATGTAAAATTCGCAAAGGGAAGCTGGGACGTCGCAGTACACCGCGATTGTTTAGATAAGGCAACCGCACTTATAACGGATTTTAAACCAGAGCAAGATGTTTAATTGGGATTTTGCACAGCCACTTTGGCTCATCGGTTTACTGGTCATCCCTCTGGGTTGGACGGGCATTTACCTGCGCCGTAAACGTCGTTTTAATGCCTACACCTTCAGCTCAAACCAGCAGTTACCGAGCAGCTCCTTAGGAAGCCTTCGTGCAGCCAGCGGCGGATTCAGCTGGTTGGCACTGGCGTTTGTATTTACCGCATTGGCACGTCCGCAGAGCAGTCAAATGTTCCAACAGCCAAGCCAAAATTTGGGAATAGATCTTATGATGGCGCTTGATATCAGTACGTCCATGTTGGCGCGCGACCTCAAGCCTAATCGACTTGAAGCACTAAAAGAAGTTGCAACAGATTTTGTGGCGCAACGCGCCATGGACCGCCTAGGCCTCGTGATTTACGCTGGAGAAGCATACAGTCCCGTGCCGCTGACCACTGATCAAAGTTTACTAAGCCAGCAAATCAGTGCGCTTCATCACGAAATGCTCGAAGGCGGAACGGCCATTGGAATGGGATTGAGTACCGCTGTGAATCGATTGGTTGAAAGCACTGCGAAGAGTAAGGTCATTATTTTACTCACCGACGGTGAAAATAATGGCGGTATGGTGGATCCCGTGCAGGCTGCGGAATTGGCTGCCAGTCTAGATATCAAAGTGTACACTATAGGACTTGGTACGAATGGAATGGCCTCTACCCCAGTTATGAAGGATCCTAGGGGAAATCTTATTTACCAGCCCAGACCGGTCACTATCGATGAGGAATTGCTCCAACGCATTGCAAGCATTACCGGAGGGCAGTACTTCCGCGCCACGGATAATGAAAGTTTAGTACAGATTTACGAGAGCATTGACCAATTGGAAAAAAGCGAAATCGAAGGATTTGAATTTTACCGCTACACGGAACATTTTTCCATATTCCTTTATCTCGCACTCGCTTGTATTGGGCTTGAGTTGCTGCTGAACTTTGTCCTCTTAAAAACCGCCTTCTAATGGATTTTAAATGGCAACATACGGAATGGCTTTACGCGGCACCACTCTTGTTTCTGGCAATTGTGATTTCGGCTGTTTTATTTCAACGTTGGCGTCAAAAAGCTTGGCAAATTTTGGGCATTAATAACCGCTCCGAGCACACCGCAACCTCGCTGAGTGCTGCGCGTTTGTATACTCGCTATACGCTCTTAGCATTGGCTGTGGCCTTTCTATGCCTGAGTTTAGCGAATCTTCAGATGAGCGGGCAAACGGCGCAAGTTAAAAGACAAGGAGCCGATGTTGTTTTCGCGCTTGACGTGAGCCGCTCCATGCTCGCAGAAGATCTTACCCCTTCGCGTTTGGAAAAGGCTAAACTCCTTATTTCTAGAACAGTGGATCAATTAGGCGGCGACCGTGTCGGCATCATCGCCTATGCCGGAAGCGCCTACCCTGCCCTTCCTATTACTACGGATTACGCCGCGGCAAAAATGGCGCTACGTGCTGCAAGCCCGGATGCCGTACCTTCACAAGGAACGAATCTTGCAGCCGCCCTGGACTACGCTACCGAATACTTCAATCCAGCTTCTCCCGCAGGACGCTTCATCATCGTACTTACCGACGGAGAAGATCACGAAGATTTGGCTGCGGGAAGTGCGGACCCAGCACTGCCTGTTCAAACCATGCTTGTCGGCCTAGGCACCACCTCCGGTGGACCCATCCCCATACGCCGCACTTCCCGCGGAACCACCTACAAAAAAGACAATAACGGCGAGGTAGTCATTACTAAACGTGATTTAGAAAAACTCAATAGTATTGGACGTTCGCTGGATGCAACAGTTGTAGATGGAAACAATACCGATCCAGCATTGAAAGCCATTCAAGACTTTATCTCAGGTGGCGACAAAGCCGACATCAACGAAGAAATCGCAATAAATTATGAGAGCCAATTCCAATGGTTCCTCTTCCCGGCACTCTTCTTTTTAGCACTGTACCTCTTGCTTCCAGCGCATACAGGTAGAAAAATGAAAGGAACGTGGGTAATTTTACTCTTATTCGTTTCCCACCCGGCCCTGCATGCACAAGAAATGGACAGTCTCACGGTCAATGCTACGGAAGACTGGACGAGACACGACTATGGAAAGCGCATACGAGAGGGGAATGAAAAGTTTGAAAAAGGCGATTTAAGCGGTGCAGCGCAAGCTTTTGCAGAAGCTGCCACAGCAGAGCCCGATGCCTTTGAACCATTGTTCAATTTAGGCAGTACATTAATGGAGGCAGGCGAGGCGGAGCAGGCGGCAAGTGTTTTGTTGAAATCGGCCCAAAACACGGAGGATCCATTAGTACAAAGCGACGCATTATACAACGCCGGAAATGCCTTCATGGCTGCGGAAAAATATCAAGAAGCAGTGGGTGCCTATGCGGAAAGCCTTCGGAAAAACTCATCGCAAAAAGATGCCATCTATAACCTGAACCGCGCTATAGAGCAACTGAAGAGGCAACAGCAAAACGAAGAAAATCAGGAGCAGGAGGACGATCAAGAGAACCAGGAGAAAGAAAAACCGAAAGACGACCAAGAAGAGCAGCAGCAGGAAAATCCTAAGGACGACGAAAGTAAAAAAGACGAACCTCAAGACGACCAGCAGGGCGAAAACGATCAGGGAGACCAGCAGCAGGACGAACAAAAAAACGACCAAGGCGAGCCGCAGGATGAAGACGGTAATGGAGAAGAGAATTCGCCGAAAGAGGGCGGTGAGGCGCAGGCAAAAATGACGCCCGAGCAAATAAAAGGGTTACTTGAAGCAGTGCAGCGCGCTGAAGAGAAAACGGCAGAAAAAATGACCGCTAAAAAAGCGAAAGGAAAGAAAAAGAGTGGAGAGAAAGATTGGTAAATACCATTGGCTTTGGGCCTTTATGCTGCTAGCGACAGGTCTCGTGGCGCAGGAGGTACAGCTAACCGCACGGAGTTCTCGTACTTCCGTCGGCCTAGACGAGCCCTTCCGAGTAACCTTTAGCAGTAATGCACGTGGTGGCGAGCTTAGTCCACCGAATTTTGAGCACTTTATTGTGGTCGGCGGACCTTACCGCTCACAGCAGACACAAATCATTAACGGTTCCATGAGTTTCTCTCAGGAACTGACCTACCAGCTCGTTGCACAAGAAGAAGGAACTTTTACCATAGGTCCCGCAACTTTTGAATCAAAAGGTAAACGGTTCAAGAGCAATACCCTAACGATACAGGTCAAAGCGGGTGTGAAGCGCAAACGCGCAACATCTAAGGCAAAAACGGTCGGGTTCGAGGTAGCTATTTTGAGCTCCAAAAAAGAGGTGTTTGTTGGAGAGCCCGTAGTTTTATTATTCACTGCCACACTCTTCGAGCAAGTGCGGGATTTAAATATGCTCCAGACACCTAATTTTGAGAATGTCCTTCAGCAACAGTTAGACTTTGAACAGCAGTCCAGAAGAGAACGTATAGGCTCGAAAATTGCAACGGTATTAGACTTTGATAAACGATTAATCATCCCCAATAAACCAGGCACATTAGGCGGCCAAGAACTTAAAATCACGGGAGCAGTTCAAAAGCCTACAGGCCGTAGAGACTTTTTTAATATGCCTCTGATGCGGTGGGAACAAGAAGTGGCAACCGCGAAAATTCCAGCGGTTAAAATCAAACCACTTCCAGCACCTCAACCCTTAGGATATTCAGGGGCCGTGGGGGAATTAAAATTGGTTCGAGAATTGAGCCGCACCTCCGTAAATGGCAATGAATCCATTACCCTGAAACTACGTATTGAAGGATCGGGTAATTTCAACACGATCAGCGTTCCAGATTTGATACCCCCGCAAGGATTCGACTTGTACGATCCCAAATTCAATGAGAAGATTCGGTACAGTGAGCGCGGCGTTCGCGGTTACAAAGAATATGAATACTTATTGGTACCTCAGTTCAAAGGCCAATTCATTCTTCCGCAGATGCAGTGGACCTATTTTGACGTCAAGAAAGGGGACTATGAGACCATTACGCTTGAGGAAACTACACTCATTGTAACCGGAGATACTTTAAACGCCTCCGCAGCCGAGGGTAACGGGACCATGCCGAAAGTACAACGCGAGGTAACTAGCATTGATAACGACATAAGGTTCTTACAAGAAGTGGACGAAAACACTAGGCATGAGGAGCAACCTTTGCTTTGGATTTGGGTAATTTTAGGATTGGTACTATTGGGTTGGCTGCTTCAACTCGTTTCCTTTAATACACGAAAAAAATCCCCTGAAGCCGCACGTGCAGCCGTAAAAAAAGCAATCAATACCGCATGGAAAACCAACGACCCAGAGGCCGTTGGTAAAATGCTAAATGCCTTGGAAGAAGAATTAGTACGCAAGGGGATTGCCAAAGAAAATATTAGTCTATTTGCGTTAAACGAGGTCCTTGGGACCGCACTCGGGACGCAGGTAAATACCCTGATTGAAAAGTTACAATTGGCCCTTTATGCACCGAGTGCGACAGGCTCAAACGAAGAATGGTTAAACGAATTTAACGCACTATGGGAGCAACTTTGATTTCGGTAAGTGATAGTGCCAACAGCTTATATGCCGACGGTCAGTTTGAATCGGCACGTACACTTTTTGAATCTTTAGCCGAGAAAGGCACTTCCGATCCGGCGTTGTACTACAACATCGGTAACTGCTATACGCGTTTGGGTCAATTGGGAGAGGCACGTCTATGGTTCGAACGCTCACTATTGTTCGACCCCCGTAATGAAGAGACACTTCACAATCTAGAATGGCTCAATACCCGACTTACAGACGCACTACCACCGCCAAACGATGCGCTATTGCATTGGATTGGCAATCAATTAAGAGCAATACTCGCTCCTGAACACTGGGGCTTATTCGCCGGAGTTCTTTTAGCCGGAGCATTCGTATTGCTTGTACTCCGAAAATTTAAACGACCGGCATTGAGCTGGCGTTTGCCGCTCACTTTAAGTAGTATAGGCTTAGTACTACTGCTCGCCGCACAAATGAGCATACCGCAGAGCGATAAAGTTGTTGTGGTCAGCAACAACAGTTATGGCTACAGTGCGCCCGATGCCAATGGCAAAAGAATAGTGCTCTTAAGTGAGGGCAGTGCGGGTCGTTTAGTGCGGGCTTCGGAAGGGTGGTTCTATATTGCACTTGGCGACGGTCGTCAAGCGTGGTTTTCATCCGATCACTGGGACCGCGTTTTACCCATCACCCCTCGTTAAATAAGTTTAGGCAACCAACTGCGTTGCGGTGCCGTTAAGCCCATCACCTTAGCGTACGTATGAGGAAAAGCGCGTACCACCTGCTTTGATTCATTCCACTGCACATGCGAGCGGTCACCAGAAGCATACACTGCAAAAAAATGTCTGATACTTTTGAAAATTGCTTCCGCCTGCTCCGAAGTGCAATGCTGGAATCCAGGTATTTTTTGAAAATTTTTAGAAGCAATCGCTTCTTCTAAAGTGCGCTGCTCGTCTAAGGGGGCTCTCCAAAAGGGGAAATAGAAAGGGTACCCGTGCAACAGGTTGTTGAAGATTTTTTCTTCCATGATAAGGTAACTAGGTTGGTTTGGACCTTTAAGATACCCAATTTTTAACTTGAAAATCAGATACTTAGAAAAATAGTATCAATCGAAACAAGCCTAAGAAGTTGGAACGTTACCCTTACATTCAATCTTCCGCAAATAACAGACAGTTACTCTGCTTCGTGGTGGTTGAATCCCTGGGCTTTCAAACCAATGACTTTATCATCTCTAGTAATGAGGTTTGCGCCACTTCCATCTTTGACATAACCAATAATCGTCAAGTTGGGATTCGTCTTGACTTTATCGTGATCTTCGATCGGTACTGTAAAGAGCAGCTCATAGTCTTCTCCTCCGTTCAAGGCAACCGTCGTTGTATTTAAATTAAACTCCTCACAAAGAGCGTATATAGATGGATCGATAGGGATTTTACTCTCGTACAGATTGTATTGCATTTGTCCGTTGTTCGCAAGGTGTAAGGTTTCAGAGCTAAGACCGTCAGAAATATCAATCATCGACGTCGGCTGAATGTCCAATGCCTTAAGGATTTCGACGACGTCCTTGCGTGCCTCTGGTTTCAACTGACGTTCCAAAATATATTCGTGTCCGCTCAATTCCGGTTGCATGTCTGGGTTCTCCAAATACACCTGCTTTTCACGCTCTAAAATTTGAAGCCCCATATAAGCACCGCCTAAATCGCCGCTAACGACAATAAGATCGTTGTCTTTTGCTCCGCTTCGTTTCGCTACGCGCTCTTTTTCAACGCGACCAACAACCGTCACTGAAATCATCAATCCAGATTTTGACGCCGTAGTATCGCCCCCGACTAAATCTACATTGTAACGTTCACAAGCCAAATGAATACCCTCGTAAATTTCTTCTAAAGCCTCTACCGGAAATCGGTTTGAAACGGCCAAGCCAACTGTAATGTGTTCTGGCGTTCCATTCATCGCATAAATGTCGCTGAGGTTAACAATCACGCTTTTATAGCCTAAATGTTTTAACGGCATATAGCTCAAATCAAAGTGAACTCCTTCCACCAGAAGATCGGTAGAAATTGCCTGGTAGTGCGCACCCACATCGATTAATGCGGCATCGTCTCCCACTCCTAATGCGGTATGGGCGTGTTTCAATTTAGTGGCTTGCGTTAAATGACCTATTAGGCCAAACTCGCCCAAATCACTGATGGGCGTGCGCTGTGGGTTTTTTGAATCGAACATGTAGCAAAGTTATTGTGTTCATTGGTGAGAACACAAGAAAAAAGCCGCGTATTACGTAACTTTGTCGCGCATCTTTAGAATGTTTCTAAATAATATGGTAAAAGTATCAGATAATGCGAAGTCTAAACTTGCTGCACTTATGCAGGAGGAAGGCAAGCAATTGGAAAAGACCTACATCAGTGTAGGCGTGGAAAGTGGCGGATGTTCCGGACTGTCTTATAAAATGGATTTTACCCCGGAAATGCCCGAAAATGCAGAACTCTATGAAGACAACGGCGTTAAGGTCGTAGTCGAGAAAAAATCACTCCTTTATCTCATTGGTACCACTTTAGAATATAGTGGTGGCCTCAATGGAAATGGATTCAATTTTAATAACCCCAATGCGACACGCACCTGCGGGTGTGGAGAGAGCTTCGCCGTTTAACCCCCTATTATGAGCGACGAAATCCTAGATGAAATCACCGCATCCGACTACAAGTATGGGTTCACCACAGATATCGAAAGCGATACCGTGCCCCCTGGACTCAACGAGGATGTCATACGATTGATCAGTGAAAAGAAAAACGAACCCCAATGGATGTTGGATTGGCGTTTAGACGCCTACAAGAGTTGGTTGGCGATGGTAGAGCCTGAATGGCATAACGTTACTTACACTAAACCAGATTTTCAGGCGGTTTCTTACTACAGTGCGCCAAAGCAAAAGAAAGAATTAGACAGTCTTGATGAAGTAGATCCTGAATTATTACGAACGTTTGAACGTTTAGGGATTAGCCTTGACGAGCAAAAGCGTTTATCTGGCGTTGCCATGGATGTTGTTGTAGATTCAGTTTCTGTTGCTACCACTTTTAAGAAAACGCTTGCTGAAAAAGGCATCATTTTCTGTTCTATGAGTGAAGCAATTCAGGAACACCCGGAGCTCGTCCGCAAGCACCTTGGAACTGTAGTACCTAAACGAGACAACTTTTATGCAGCACTGAACAGCGCCGTCTTTACGGATGGGTCATTCTGTTATATTCCGAAAGGCATACGCTGCCCCATGGAGCTGAGTACCTATTTCCGCATCAACGAGGCGAATACTGGCCAATTCGAACGTACACTGGTCATTGCAGATCAAGGTTCGTACGTGAGTTACCTTGAGGGGTGTACTGCACCTTCGCGCGATGAGAACCAATTGCACGCTGCAGTGGTCGAGCTCGTTGCGATGGACGATGCAGAAATTAAATACAGTACCGTTCAAAACTGGTATCCGGGCGACGCTGAAGGAAAAGGTGGCGTCTTCAACTTCGTGACAAAGCGGGGCATTTGCGAGCGTAATGCAAAAATCAGCTGGACGCAGGTGGAAACGGGTTCTGCGGTGACCTGGAAGTACCCTTCGTGTATATTGAAAGGAGATAATAGTATCGGTGAATTCTACAGTGTTGCTGTTACGAATAAATACCAGCAAGCAGATACCGGAACGAAAATGTTCCATTTGGGTAAAAACACCAAAAGCACGATCATCTCTAAGGGTATTAGCGCAGGTAAAAGTCACAACAGCTACAGAGGTTTAGTTCGCGTTGGTGCGCGTGCAGAAAATGCACGAAATTTCAGCCAATGTGATTCACTGCTCATGGGAGATCAATGTGGCGCGCACACGTTCCCCTATATCGAAGCACAGCATCCCACTGCTCAAATCGAGCACGAAGCGACAACTTCGAAGATTGGTGAAGACCAGATATTCTATTGCAACCAGCGAGGAATTGGCACAGAAGAAGCTATTGCGCTCATCGTGAATGGCTATTGTAAAGATGTATTGAACCAGCTTCCTATGGAATTTGCCGTAGAAGCACAAAAACTATTGGAAGTCTCTTTAGAAGGCTCCGTAGGATAAATCATGATTAAAATTAACAACCTCCAAGCCCGGGTAGAAGACAAAGAAATTCTCAAAGGCATCAACCTAGAAGTTAACCCTGGTGAAATCCATGCGATTATGGGCCCTAATGGTTCAGGTAAATCGACACTTTCCAGCGTAATCGCAGGTCGCGAAGATTATCAAGTAACCGGCGGAAGCATCGACTTTGAAGGCGAAAACCTTATGGATTTAGATCCTGAAGAGCGTGCCCATAAAGGCATCTTCTTAAGCTTTCAGTACCCGGTGGAAATACCTGGGGTCACTGTAAGTAACTTCATTAAGACTGCTATCAATGAAAGCCGCAAAGGACGTGGCGAAGAGCCCATGGAAGCGCGCGAGATGCTCGCAAAAATGCGCGAAAAGACAGCGCTATTGGAGATGGATAAAAGCTACCTCAGCCGCAGCTTAAACGAAGGGTTTTCTGGTGGAGAGAAAAAGCGCAATGAGATTTTCCAAATGGCGATGCTGGAACCGAAATTGGCGATACTTGATGAAACCGATTCTGGCTTAGATATTGATGCCCTGCGCATTGTTGCCGGAGGCGTGAATAAGCTTCGTTCTGCAGATAATGCCGTTGTCGTCATTACACACTACCAGCGTCTTTTGGACTACATCAAACCCGATTTCGTGCACGTTTTGTTCAACGGTAGAATTGTAAAAAGCGGCGGGCCAGAATTGGCACATGAGTTGGAAGAGAAAGGATACGACTGGATCAAGGCAGAAAACGCATGACAGATTTAGCACAAGATTTACTCTCCTCTTTTGTTGTTGCAGAACCGCAACTCAATGGCAGCCGAAATCTCGGCGTCGTTCACTTGCGTAAGGAAGCGCTGGACCGTTTTGAAGCCCAAGGGTTTCCTACCACGCGTGACGAAGAGTGGAAATACACCAACCTAAAGCCGGTATTAAAGCACGACTATCGCATTCTTTTAAAGGGTGATGATGCAGTCTCGTTTGCCGATATCAAATCGTACTTACTGAGCGATTTAGATACCTATAAATTAGTCTTTATCAACGGAAAATACAGCTCGTGGTTAAGCGACGCCACGCATCAGGAATTCGACGTTTGTACGTTTGCTGCTGCACTGAATAAATACCCGGACATCATCGCGGAGTATTTGGGCAAGGGAGCGCCAAAAGGCGATACGTTTGTTGATCTAAATACTGCTTTCGCTGACGATGGCGCATTCATAAGAGTGAAGGCAAATCAAACCGTCGATAAGCCTATCGAAATTCTTTACCTCACGACAAATGAAAACGGACCTGCATTTTCACAGGTTCGTAATTTAATCATTGCGGAACAGAATGCGGAGGTACAACTAGTAGAACGCCATCAAAACATTGGCGATCAGCCAAGCTTTACCAATTTTGTAAGCGAAGTTTTTGCAGCTCGTGATGCGCGCGTGAGCTATTACAAAGTGCAGAATGATGCTGATGCGGCTACGTTGGTGGATAATACCCATGTGGTCCAAAAAGAACAAAGCAACGTGCATGTAGGCACCTATACTTTTGGCGGAAAATTGGTCCGCAATAACCTGCACTTTTATTCCGCTGGAGAACGTGCAGAAAGCCATATGGACGGCATTACTATTATCGCTGATGGCCAAACAGTAGATCACCATACACTTGTAGATCACCAAGAGCCGAACTGTTACAGCAGAGAGCTATACAAAGGAATCTACCTCGGTAAGAGCCACGGAATTTTCAATGGAAAAGTGATGGTCCGCCAAAAGGCACAGAAAACGAACGCTTTCCAACAAAATGACAATATTTTGTTGAGTGATAAAGCGAAAGTAGATACGAAGCCTCAATTAGAGATTTTTGCAGACGATGTGCGTTGTTCGCATGGTTGTACTGTGGGCCAATTGGACCGCAATGCTCTTTTCTACCTACGCTCAAGAGGAATTCCAAAACGCGAAGCTGAAGGTTTAATGACTTATGCTTTTGCAGCGGATGCATTAGAATATGTTAAAATTCCGCAGCTTGAAAAGCGATTGAATAGCGTCATCGCTGAGAAGCTAGGGATTAACTTAGAATTTACCCTGTAATGAGCTACGACGTCCAAGCGATACGAAAGCAATTTCCCATACTGCACCAGCAGATACATGGTCGACCGCTCGTATACCTAGACAACGCTGCTACCGCACAGAAACCGCTCGCAGTAATTGAAGCCATTACCCACCTCTACACAAAGGATAATGCGAATGTGCATCGTGGTGTGCATACTTTAAGCCAACGCTCAACGGATGCCATGGAGGCTGTTCGTTCTGCTGTTTGTGCACACATTAATGCCCGAGAAGTCGCTGAAATCATTTTCACTCGTGGCATCACGGACAGCATTAACACTGTTGCCTTCGGCATGGGGGCATTACTACAACCGCAACAAAATGTAGTCATTACAGCGTTGGAACATCACAGCAATATTGTGCCTTGGCAAATGCTTTGCGAACGAACAGGAGCGGCATTGCGATACATACCGATGAACGACAAAGGCGAATTGGATCTTTCCACTTTGGAGGTATTAGTCGATGAAAACACTGCGATGGTCGCGTTCAACCACATTTCAAACGCCCTTGGAACCATTAATCCGGTCAAAACTATTTTAAGTCGCGCAAAAGCGGTCGGCGCATGGACCCTGGTTGATGGTGCACAAAGTGGCCCTCATGCGCTAGTGGATGTACAGGATTGGGATGTTGACTTCTTTACATTATCCTCACACAAAATGTACGGGCCCACTGGTTTGGGTGTTTTGTATGGAAAACGGGAACGTTTAGAGGTACTGCCTCCTTACCAAGGCGGTGGCGAAATGATTGCTACGGTGACCATGGAGAAAAGCACCTACGCGGATATCCCACATAAATTTGAAGCAGGTACCCCGCACGTTGAAGGCATCATCGGATTCGGTGCAGCTTTAGAATATATCAATTCGGTAGGAATCGAGGCTATTGCAACCCATGAAGCTGCGCTTTTAGATTATGCCACAACAACTTTGTCGACCATTGACGATTTTAGAATCATCGGAACGGCTGAAAAGAAGGCTAGCGTGATCAGCTTTCTAGTTGAAGGTACCCATCCGTACGATTTAGGTGTACTACTCGACCAGCAGGGAGTTGCGGTGCGCACTGGACAGCATTGTACGCAACCCATTATGGACCAATTCTGCATCGCGGGGACCGCTCGCGCAAGCTTTGCGATGTACAATACCATTGAAGAAATCGATCTATTCAAGGTAGCGCTCGAACGCGCCGTAACCATGCTACGATAAGTCACTATGTCTACTATTGCTGAAAAACAAGCCGTACTTATCGAAGAATTCGAATTCTTCGACGAATGGATGGATAAATACAACCACATCATCGAAATGGGTAAAGCCATGCCCGTGCTTGATGCGGTCGATAAAAACGATGATCTTTTAGTACAAGGCTGCCAAAGCAAGGTTTGGCTCAAAGCAGAAAAAAAAGGCGAATATGTTCGTTTTTTTGCCGATGCAGACGCCATTATAGCAAAAGGTATCGTTGCAATGTTAATCGATGTGTTTGACAATCAACCGTCAACGGAAGTTGCAGCAGCGGATCTTAGCTTCTTGGAGGAAATTGGGCTTAAGGATCACCTCAGCCCAACACGTGCCAACGGATTGATGAGCATGATAAAACAAATGAAATTCTACGCGTTGGCCTTTTCCAGCGCAAACTAAACGTATGAGTGAAGAATTAAGCCATCAAGAAATGCAAGCCGTTGGCGAAGAAGTCGTTGGTGTCTTGTGTAACATTTTCGATCCTGAAATCCCTGTGGATATTTATCAGCTCGGATTAATCTATGACGTGAAAGTAAGTACGGAGCGTGATGTCCATATTCTAATGACCCTTACTTCGCCAAACTGCCCAGTGGCTGAAAGTATGCCTCAAGAAGTGAAAGAAAAATCCCGTGCTCTCGATAACGTGCGTGAGGTGGAGGTAGAACTCACTTTTGATCCACCTTGGGATAAAAGCATGATGAGTGAAGAAGCAAAGCTCGAACTAGGTATTCTTTAGTCCGTTTCGCTCACTTTTTAAGATTTTCCTAAAAGACGAACCAAACCATCACAAAATCGTTAATGTCTTCGTTAATTAGCCGCTCGTTCCTCAAAGAATTGAGTGATTTTTTGTGATTTATAAATACCCGCCAAAATGAAGATTGGAATCGACGCCCTCGCCTATTACGTACCTCAGCAGTACTTGCCTATTGAATCGCTGGCAGAGGCGCGAAATATAGAATACGCTAAACTCAATAAAGGTCTCGGTTTGACCTCAATGTCTTTCCCCGACGTTGATGAGGATGCGGCAACGATGGGAGCCAACGCGGTACTCAATCTATTTACTACTGAGCCATTAGACCCCAGCACCGTTGGACGTCTTTACCTAGGCACTGAAAGTGCTCTAGATAGTGCGAAACCTACTGCAACGTATATCTTAGATTTAGTTGAGCAACAACTGACCGGTGCGCATGGCGCAAATTGCTTGCGCAATGTTGATGCAGTTGACATGACTTTTGCTTGTATCGGTGCTGTCGATGCTTTAGAAAACGCCTGCTTATTTGTGCGTCAAAATCCCGAGAAAAAAGCCATTATTGTCGCTTCCGATTTAGCGAAATACAACCTAGGCTCTACTGGTGAGTATACCCAAGGTGCAGGCGCAGTTGCGCTTGTGGTTTCCGTGAATCCATCCATCGTCTCGTTAGGAGATGAAATAGGCGTGGCTACAAAAGGGGAACGCGATTTTTTCAAACCCCGCAGAACCCATACTAAAGCGGAATTACTCGTAGAAGCAGCAGCACTCTTGGGCCAGCAGCTTTCTATGGAAGATGCGGAAGTAAAGGTTACCCAAGCTGAAGGCTTTTGGGGCGGTAATCGCATGCTCCGCAGTTACGTTGAAGAGCCGGTCTTTGATGGTCAATACAGTAACTTTGCCTACGTCAGCCGCATTAGCGAAGCATTGGAACATTTCGGAACGAAGGTAAAAATCAATCCTGCCTTAGATTGGGATAAAGTGGTCATGCACCTGCCCTATGCTTTCCAAGGCAGACGCATGCTGGTGAATTTTTACTTGGACTGGATGCAAGCCAACGGTAAGTGGCAGGATGTAGTTGCGGTGATGGGTAGCGATAAACCTGCAGATAAAGGCGAAGCGAAAGAGTGGGTGCGCGCCTTCAGTAAATCGGACTATTATCGTGCCTATGTGGCGAAGGCATTAGCTCCGGCCGAGCGTGCTTCGAGCTTGATTGGTAATATGTACACCGCCTCCATTTTCATGGGGCTCTTAAGCACGCTTTGCGATGCTGCAGATAAAGGAGAAGCCATCGAGGGAAATACCATCGGCTTCATGGGATACGGTTCCGGTTCAAAAGCGAAAGTATTCCAGGGCACCGTGGAAGCAGGTTGGGCTAAAGTGGGCTCATTAGATCTGTTTAGTGCACTTGAAAACCGCTCTCCAGTAGACTTTAAAACTTACGAGCTTTGGCATAACGAGCGACTCACTGCTCCTCTTTCTCCTGAGAAATCAGGATTTACATTTACAGGATTGCGGACTGAAGAGAATCAGGAATACTTTAGAGATTATACCTTTACGGCCTAAATGATGAATGACGGTACCATTGTAAATAAAGTAGCAGCTAGTCCGCTGATCACCTTCAATTTGGAAGATTTTCTCCCTAAGAAGGTGCAATCCTTAGACCTGAGCCAATGGCTCGAGCAAGGCTTTATTCTGCGTGAAACCGAATTTCGAAATGCACTGAAAAGCACTGATTTTACGATATATGAAGGTGCTGTAATACACCTCCATTGCAGTACAGATGCTATACTTCCAGCTTGGGCGCCGCTTTTGGTCGCCAGTAAGTGCAGTGACGCAGGTCTTACTTGCATATGGTCAGAAAACGAAGCAGGATTCTACAGTGCCTTCTTTCGGGAACGTATGATGCATCACGATTGGCAGGAATACTCAGGAAAACCCGTTATCATTAAAGGTTGCGGCGATAAGCGCATTCCGAAAGATGCCTACGTTGTTGCGACCCAGTATTTAAAACCCGTGGCAAAAAAAATTAGCTATGGTGAGGCCTGTTCGGCCGTACCCCTAAAGTAATTTAGAGCGTTACACTCAATCCTACACTTAATGGACGAGCTTCTGACCATTCCGGTAGCATTGGGCCATCAACGACAATCGAACTCAAGCCATAATATACATAGGCATTTACAGGGCCCCTACCTGCTTTGACATGCACTCCATATCGGAATGGATTAAAGCCGGCGATCTGGTAGTATTTGACCTGATAAACAGCGTCTTTATAATACGAATACGCATCAGTACGGTACCCAAAGCAGCCTCCGATGTACAATCTATTGTACCGGCCCTTACGATTGACTTTACCTCTGTAGCGCAGCTCTAGGGCAGCGTCCACATATTCTGTAGCAAATCGATTGGAAATAAAATCGTGCCCGGTTAAATCTACTAGTGTCTGTGTTCCATCTTCAGCCACATCAATGCGCAAATTTCCATGATAAAACTGTGCGCTATAACCCAATCCGTAGGCGACAGAAAAATGGCTTAGACCGATCACGTGATCACGCATCAATTGAAACGACTGACTGTTCGAACGGGCGTTTGACTCAAAGGATTCAGGTGCTTCGAGCACCAAAAGTAAACCTGAGTTGAACGAAAAACCTTCTCCCGGCTCCGGTAAGAATGTCGTTTTCGATTGGCTGTATCCTAAAAGGCTCAACGCCAATAAGGCTAGCAGGAGGTAATACGTTTTTTTCATTCTATTAAAAATACTCTTCACTGGGTTGTTTATTCAAAGGAAACCATGGTGCTGGAAAATCCGTTTAAACGCAATTCAAAAGCATCGCCCAGTTCCACTGCAACCATAGGGCCCAATGCTCCTGAGAGCAGAATCTCGCCCTTTAAAAGTGGCCGCCCCATTTTGGCCATCGTTTGAGCCAACCATAAAGCGGCATTCAGCGGATCGCCCATACACGCATTTCCATTTCCTTCACTCGCTATAGCGCCGTTTTTGAACAGCGTCATTTCAATAGAAGCGGTTGATACTTCAGCCAATGGCTTTGATTCGGGCCCCAAAATATAATGAGATCCTGAAGCATTATCAGCAATCGTATCAGATATCTTAATATCCCATTTTTCTACGCGTGAACCTACGATTTCAATCGCAGGTTGGACGGCAACTATTGCCGATTTCAATGTTTCCATATTCACTTCAGGGTCCCGCAAGTCTTCCCCCAATAAGAAAGCCAACTCACCTTCCACTTTAGGTTGCATCAATAATTCCATGGGAACAGGACCTTTTCCCGTCATATCCATAGTGTCAAAGAGCACACCGTAATCGGGTTGATCCACACCTAGCTGAGTTTGTACAGCGTGACTGGTTAATCCAATCTTCTTGCCCACAATACGCTCACCATCTGCCAATCGCAAAGCCGCAACTTTATCCTGAATGGCATATGCAGTTGGAATATCGTTGTTGATGGAATCGCGCAATGGCGCAATAGTACGGCCGTTGCGCAATGCTTCGAACAAGTCCTGGGCATGTTGATCAATAGCGGACATCTCTCAAATTTTACCCCCACAAGTTACACTATATTTGTAGGGAACCCGCAAACA
>ERZ651776.92-NODE-92-length-123955-cov-7.296663_pt1 | contig 123955 bp, 74 predicted proteins | sample MGYA00514761_ERZ651776 | MGnify/ENA metagenome assembly ERZ651776 | reverse complement strand
ACATGTGTTTAGGGTATTATAATAAACCCTAAACTCGCGCTTCACCGATGTGTGTAAAACGACGACTCTTTCTCTCTCTCTTTACGACACAAAAGAACACGACGACGAAGACGCGCGCGGTAAAGAAGAACAAAGAGAGCGGTAGTATTACGGAGAGCGCAGAGAGTAAGAGCGTGAGAGAGCAGTAGTATTGTCAGTAGTCGTCGTAGTAGTAGTTTCAAATGGCACTGTTTGCCCCGTTTCGAGTCCTCGGGGATGTCTCCTCGGACGTTCCATTCTCGACGCACAAACGAGGCATCGAAACGTACGCGACGACTGCCTCCGGGCGAACCTTCCACATCTTCGACTGTAAAAAGCTCACGTTAGCCATGCTCGGTTCGATGCACGAAGCGGACGTTTCACTGGTGTGCGCGAAACGAGATTGGACGTTTACCGCGTGCTCCGGGAGGAAGATTTATTGCAGCCGCCGGGTGAACGTGACGTGCGAACTCGTCGGACACGCGACGGAAGTGAAGCATTTGTTCGCGTTCGGAACTTTACTCGTGAGCATCGATCGATCGGAGCACGTTTTAGTGTGGGACATAAGCGAGAAGGTGATGAAAAGGAGAGAACGAGAGTATCGCGCGTTTACGAGGGAAAGCGAGAGGAAAGCGAGGGAGGAGAGAAGACGGCAAGTGTTGGAAAGGAGGAAAGCGAGGGAGGAGAGAAGACGAACGAATAGTAAGGAGAGTAGTACTACTACTACTCGCGTGGCATCGACGAAAGAGATCTTTAACGAACTGATGAGGAAAGCGCCGTGGTGTTTGCGGAAGATTAAACGTTTGGAGAAGGCGAAGGATATCGGTTCGTTTCCCGGAGACGAAGACGAAGACGACGGCGACGAGGAAGGAAAAGGGAACAATATGCAAAGAAAACGATCGCACAGAGATGAAGAAGATTCCGACGAGGACGAGGACGATACGTTTAAACGCGTCAGAGATATGGATAAGTTGGACCCAGATGCGATTACCGGACGACGGTACGAAGGCGAAGACTCGGATTCCGATGAAGACGAAGGAGAAGAAAATGACTCGGACGACGACGAAGAGGAGGAGGATGAGGAAGACGAATTGGAAGACGACAAGGAAGAGGGAGAGAAGGAAGATGGTAAAGATGACGATGCAAACGCAGAAGAGGAGGGAGAAGACCCGATGGATTTAGCGGCGACTATTATGGTCTTACCTGATTCGTTCGGTGGGAGCATAACCTGTATTGCGCATCCGGATACCTACATTAACAAAGTCGTCCTAGGAAATAAAAGAGGGAAACTATTACTATTGAATATTGTCACCGGACGCATCGTAAAAGTGTTAGGTGGCACTGCGGACGATTTAGAAACGAACGATGCGGAGATTACGTTTGTTCAAAACTCGCCGGCACTCGATGTCATTGCGGTTGGTTTTTCAGACGGACGGTGCGTTTTATACGACATCAATAAAGAGCGAGCGATTATGACGTTACCACACGATTGTAAAGTGACTTGCTGCGCGTTTAACGCGCAAGGAAATCAGGACGATAACGACCCACTCATTGTCGTGTGTGATGTGAATGGCACGATAACCACGTGGGATTTAGAGAAGCGACGACAGAGAGATTTGAACCAGCGAGCGCACGACAGCGAGATTATTTCGTGTTATTTTTTCCCGGGACAACCGTTACTGATGACCTCGGCGAAAGATAACTCCTTGAAGCAGTGGGCGTACGATCAGTCGGATGGTTCGAGCAGATTGTTAAAGTTTCGCTGCGGCCACGGGAAACCTCCAAATTTAGTATCATTCTACGCGGACGGAAAGCGCATCTTTGCCAGCGGTAGCGACAAATCTTTGAGAGTGTGGTCGACGATCCAAGATCAGCAGAGCAAAGAACTTTCGCAATCGCGCGTCGCATCTCGAGCCAAGAAACTGAACATACACGAAGAAGAGTTGAAACTACCGACGGTGTCGTACGTGTCGTGGAACGAATTGCGCGAATATTCGTGGGCAAATATCGCATCCTGCCACGAAAAGGAAAATAAAGTGTACACGTGGCGATTGGGAACCGGAATTTTAGGTGAAAACGTGCTGGAGACGCCACCAAAAGAAGGCGATACTTCCGAGTGCACGTCGTGCGCTATATCGCAATGCGGCAGTTACTGCTTCGTGAGTTACGAATCCGGCGCTGTTCGCAGGTACAATATGCAGAGCGGTCTTCATCGCGGCGACTTGAAGCGCGTCGTTGGCGTCGGCCCGGATAACAGGATCGATAAAAACGCCCTGGCGAAAAGCTTGAAAGGTAACGAAGGGTACAACTTTCCAGGCGGTAAGAAATCCGTGTGGGCGTATTCTGGTCCGCAATTGGGTAGCATCATAGACAGTAGGTACACGACGTCAGCGCACGACGGAAAATGCGCCTTGGTGCAAACGGACGGCATGAACCGTTACGTGTGTACCACCGGCGGAGAAGATGCAAAGGTTCGCGTGTGGAAATATAGCGACATGAAACTTGAAGGCGAGATGGATTTAGGCGCACCTGCGTTACACGGAACAGGCTATTTACACAAAACTGCGGAATTATTCGCCGTTGCTTTACAAGATGGAACTATTCGATTGTTCGATATTGGAACCAAGAAACGAGTGCGGACGTTTCGCTTGAACAAGGAGAAAAGCAACCAAGACGGCGGCGATGAAAAAGACGTTGACGGAAGTAAAAAGAAAAAGAAAAAGAAAAAGCTGGTCTTGGCGACGAAAGTGGAAATCACCTCCGATCGCGAATGGGTGATTTCCTGCGACACTCTCGGCATGCTTAAAGTCTTCGACATTCCCTCTGCTCGTTTATTACAAACAATGAAAATGGGATCCGATAGAATCACGAGTTTTGCGCTGTCGCCTACGCTCGAGTATCTCGCGACTACGCACGCCGGTAAAAGGGGCGTTTTCCTCTGGAACAATCGATCGCTTCTCTCCACAGACGAAGGCTTGGACGATGTCGTTGAAAGTATCGGTGGTACAGTTGAGCTTGAAGCACCGAAAATGACTGCATTAGCAGACGACGACGGTAACTTATCGTTAGAGAAAGGATCCGACGTAAACGACCAGATGCTTTTAGACGACGACGCGGACGATGAAGACGACATGATACTCGACGCCGCGGATGAGATGGAAGCGAAAAAAACCGATCCGTGGGAGCAACAAAAGAGAGATTTGATTGCGTCTATCCCTGCGCAGCTCGGCCCTGGCATGGCAACCTTGTCTTTGCTTCCGCAAAAGCAGTTGGAAGATTTGAACAACCTGGACGAAATTCGCGCCAGAAAAGGAAAGGATCCAAACGTGCGAAACATGACGGATGCAGAGAAAGAGGAGGAGCAAGACGATTTTGGACAAGTGAGAGCACCATTCTTTCTACCTACGAAAGCAGATGATACCGATGTTCGGAACTCTGCGTTCATAGTCGAAGAAAACGGCGATGATGACGATGATGATATGAAAAAGGGCGATAACGCTCAAGTCGCCGTGCGTTCCAGAATCTTAAAACGCAACGACGAGAACGGAAACTCTTTAGATGCCGATTGCGAACTTCTCAGACGATGGAAGCGAGGTGCGCGCGAAATTGCCGAATTCGAACAACTCCGCCTCGCCAATAGCGCGAGGAAAAACAAACCAATCGCGCTGAAACAGAAAGCCCGAACGTCCGCGTACGACGGCCCGTACCGCGAAGCCCTCCGTCTCCTCCTCGCCTCCACTCCAGAAATCGTCGAATCTGAAATCAAATCCATCGGCCCTTGGGACATCGAAACCGCCACGGAGGAGGAGTTAGAACAAATCGGCATCGGCATAGATTTCTTTCACCACGAAGTTCTCTCCGGAATGAACTACGACGCCATCCAAGCCTTACTGCGCTTGTTTCTCGCCTCGCACGGCGAAACCATCGCCTCGAACGAAGGCTTAAAAGAGCGATGCAGAAAGTTACGCCAAGCCGTCTCGGAGAGCTGGGAACGCTTGGACGGCATGTTTAACGAAATTCGAGCGACGTTCTCGCATTACGCCGGCGCGCATTGATTCTATATCGAGATGTCGTTGTAAGCGCATACGAGTAGGTTTTTTTGTCTTCAAAAACTTGTTTTTAATTTACCACACTTTTTCCCTCGCACACATAAAAGAAGAAGCCCATCATGCAATCTCTCCCCGGCTTCGCGACGACGTACAAAACGCTCACCCCAGGTTCCGGCGCTTCCGTGTCTAAAGGCGACACCGTCCTCGTCCACGCCACCGGCGTCGTTTCGCAAACGAACACAAAGTTTTGGTCGACCAAAGACGAGGGGCAAAAGCCATTCCAGTACCAAGCCGGAGTCGGGGCGGTGATCACCGGGTGGGACCAAGGGTGCTTGGGAATGCGGTTGGGTGAAGTGCGAGCGTTGGAAATCCCCGCGGACGAGGGGTACGGGCAAGGTGGGTTCCCCGCGTGGGGGATACCGCCGGGAGGGACGTTGCAGTTTGAAATCGAAGTGTTGGAAATCAATGGAGGGAAGTGATTGTCACGATGATGTTAACGAAGGAGAGAGAGTGTATAGTAAACACGCACACGTATAAATATGCAAACGTATAAATGTAGTGCGCATCAATCTTACCCCTGCTCTGCGTTCCTAGCGAGCGAACGACGCAGAGAGAGAGACCGAGCCCTCTCTCTCTGTTTACAAATTCCCCTACCAAATTCTCCATTAAAAGGCGCAAGATGTCCAACGAAGAAGAAGAAGAGTGGCGGAAATACAACATCCACGACGCGCGATCCCTCCCCACGCCTTCTCATTCAAACGAGGAGTATTACGTGTACCCGTTCGACGACCGAAACAAAAGCGACCCCGACGAGTTGCCCCAAACGCGATGCGAGGCGAACTTTTGCAGCGCGGAGGATATCGGTACGCATTTGTGTAGCGGAGATATGTTTACCTAAATGCACTCACGTTCTAACTGTTTTCTTATCCACTTTTGCGCTGACACGTACTCTCTCTCTCTCTCTCTCTCTCTCTCTCTCTCTCTCTTAAAAGCGCCGCACATCCAACAACTGGAACAGTTCATGGCGGGGAACTTCTCGCGAGAAACCAACGGGAAGTACTTCGCGCTCGTGGAAGAACACTGCGAGAAGATGAAGATGAAGTTGAAGAGAAAAAAGAAGGAGGAGGAGAAGGAGGATTCGGATGATGACGATGATGATAACTCCGAGCTCGCGTTTGAACGAAAGAATCACCGAGAACCACCGGATGTGATTAATCCGTGCGGGAAAGAATGGAACGCGGGGGATCTCGCGTACAGATGTCGAGATTGTCAAAAATCGAGCAGTTCGAGCGTATGCGCGCCGTGTTTTAAAGAGAGCGACCACGTCGGGCACGACTTTACGATTTACCGTTCCGAAGCCGGTGGGGTGTGCGATTGCGGAGATTACGAAAGTTGGGCGAGTTCGGGGTGTTGTTTTAGGCACGGTGGGACGTCGCGTGCGAATGATGAGAAGGAGAAGATGAACGACGTCGAGGATGACGGCTTTTTCGAGGAGGACGAAGAAGAGGAGGACGAATTTTGGGATTCGGCGTCGGAGGATAGACTGTTACGGGTTCGTCTAAAACAGAAGAATGTGTCTGAGAGCACGCGACAGAGAAGGATGTCTGGGGAAGAGCTTTTTCATAGGTACTGGTTGAAAGATGAGCGACGTAAGTTTCGAACGGCAATCGCGTTGGATATCGCGGTGAGGAGATTAGTTTTAGCCGTGAAAAACACGAGGCGATTAAAGATACGGTACGCCGAGTTGACACAAGCGGTTCGTTTTCGGGAGGATGCGAACACGAGTTTTGGAGAATTTGAACCAATCAACCGCGACGATGGTATGGTATACACCGCGAAAGAGAAACAATACGTAGTGAAGAAGGTCGCGCCATTCGTCGTTTCGAACGATAAATTTCCTTTTTGTTTCTACCGTAATGAGAAACGGGCACGATATGAAGAGCATGAACAGCGCTCGCGTCGAGAGGCGTTTCGGAGCGCGAGTAATCGCGCGATGCTGCTGAACGAGCGCGTTCCGCGTGCGGTTTTGGAGCAACTAGAAGAGATTTCCGTCGCTTCTTCAGTTTTGACGGGAGAGCATGCGGACGAAAGCGGATCCAACGCGGACGATGCAGAACTACACGTTCAACTCGATCCAATGAAATATGACGGTTTATCGCCTACTGCGCGCATGCAAAAATTAGAATCTATGCGTGACGAATATAGGGTTATAGTCGAACGCATCCGAATAGAGCGAACGGCCGCGCTGGTCATCGCACGCTGGTTGATGCATCAATTTGCTGATTCTGACATAGTCGAATGGAAAGAATGTTTGGCGATGGCTTTTATTTCCTCACCGTTCGAGAAATATGCGATGAAGGATAGCCGAATAGATAATCCAGATTTGCAGAATGATCCGAATATGGATTGGAAGACGAGAATGCGCCTCAGTAACGTTCTTCTCAAAAACGGTTGCGAGAACGACCACGGTCATTTATCATCTGTTCAGAAAGAGCTTGAAGATTCGATTGCTGTTCAACAGATGTGGCGAGACATCGCGCACGTGCACGCAGAAATTGAAGATTCAATGGAAGAATGGCTAGAGGATGTATCAATTAGAACGCGGGGGAGATCCAGTAACACTCACGAAGACGAGGAGAAAGGCGAGAAGTTTCAAGATTGGGGACGCAAAAAGTGGAAAAACTGCTGGTATGAACCCCGTTACGACAAAATTGAACGAAATCAATTAAAAGCGAATTGTATGAACTCGCTATTTGTTATAATGCATGAGATGAGCGAAACTCCCGATGGTGAGGTATATTCTGACATTGTGAGTATTTTTCTGAAACTCATCGTTTCGAGCGCATTTTTGCAAATGTACTACGCGCATGGTAAAAGCGAATCTTACGGGCAAAATCGCTTCAAATGTCACGTCGAATTTGAATCGTTGGGTGAGTTCAGAACACACTTCTTCAAAATATACATGCATATGTATTTTGATCTCTCCCACGTTGGTTTCATGTTCCCGTGGTCGTCTTTGAAACCTTCCGTATCGTCCGAAACCTTCCGGGGACGCCGGAAATACGACCGAATTCGAGCCGATCTTCTCGATCGAATAGGCGTGCAACTCTTCGCTTCTTCTTCGCTTCTTTCTGCGGTTAACGATTCGATTCGTTACGGAACGGTCGAAAATTACTCATCTGCAAACGAGAAGGAAACCTGGTTCGACTTGTTCCGTACGCACCAGCGATTATTATGGTCTGTGAAGGCTTTCGTTGACGAAGATTTGCGTAACCTGCTAAAAAATCCAACCTGGCACGTGGATCATCCATGCACAGAGAGCTGGGAAGAAAATGTGAGATCGTCGTATGTTGGACTCGCTAACAGACCTATATCAGATTTGAGAAACTTCGCGATGAATTCTACTTCGAATGCCATTAACTTTGTAAGCGGCGATCACTTACTCTTTGAATTCTTCGAGGAGATGTTTATGTTTGGGAGCAACCTCGTCGAGCCGGTCATCAGAGCACACGAAAGTCACGTTGGACGCGAGAGCGAGGAGTGGTTTAATATCGTCGCACTCGAGTTTAACTTAGTACAGATGTATAAAGATATATTGCACAAAGCTCTGTTGGATCCTGCATCGGATGAGCACGGGGGTATTGACATTTCTCAGGAGGGCGATGATATCGGCGAAAGAAGAAATGCGTGCGCAGAACATTTGAGACTGCGTCACATTCTGTACTTCTTGAAAGCAAGAGTTGTCAGCTCAGTGCAAAGGGTCTATACATCAGACATAGAAGGATCAAGGAACGAGATTGACGCGCGAAATCCGCACGCGCCGCATTTGCGATGTCTCGATATCACGATACAAGCTTTGTACGATTATTATTCTCGGAATTTGGAAATGAGATCCAATGTGAAAGAAAGTATCGCGCGCATGTGCGAAGAATTTTTCCGGAACGATTCTTCTTTAGACGACAGAAAGGCTTTCGGCAAAGATTTATTACCTACCGGTATGTTCAACCATACAACGGCATTTAATCTGGGCGAATGCTCGGATAAATGGGCAGTTTTTCAAGAGAACGGCATAAATTGTTCAGAAATAATCGCTCTTCGCGTTTCTGACATATTACATTGGAGCTTCCAAGTCAACGCACGCGCGTGGATACTCAACGGCGACCAAATGAGACTGTATTCTCACACGTATTCAGTCGGCAACTTTAAGTTCGTGTCCAGGTTTTGCGATATTAGTTTATTGGGAAAAGTATTAACGTTTTCGCCGAGGAAATCTATTCTCTTTGCGGTGGAGATATTTTTGCTCCGCGCCGCGGACGTTGGCTATCGATTTAGCGGACCGAGCACCCACCCATACAGGAGCATTCATGAACTTATGGAGAGATTAATAACCGAAGGAAAAGGAAAAGGACCTCCTGCGCGCATCCAAGAACATTTTCCCTTCGCGTGCGCTGGTCTGTTGTTAGAACCAGAGAAGGCGGTAATGTGCTTACGAGACGCCATGAATATCTTGGCTTATTTCGCAACTCGGCAAACCCAGTCTCTTTTCTGTTTCGACACAGAATGCGAACGCGTTGAAAATTCAATCATTCATACCGTCGCATTAAAAGAGTCTGCGAGAACTGGGCCAACGTACTCAAATATTCAATCTAGATTATCAGTGTCCCAAGCCACAGAGAAAAGTTTAGACGAGTATCTCGAACGTTTGTGTATCGTCAAGAAACCGTCGACATCGGCATTAGAACAACAGTCTGAAACATCCGCATTTTCAATGAAGGTCACGTATGAACTGAAAGAAGAGATCTGGGCAAAATTCAACGCGTTCCACATCGATTACACGGACGAAGAACGCGACGCGGCCAAAGCGAATGCGATTCGAAGAAACTCTGATTGGACGCCTATCAGTGAGTCTTCCGCACCATCCCATGAGTTTGATCACTCTGCTTTCAAGTTTCGATTTAGCGTAAGCCCCGTTATTGCGTATATTTGCTCGTTGTCTATACGGTTGGCTGCGTTTAACGAGGACCAAAATCCGATTTACGATGACGTAGCGCTTGCGGCGTTTGTAATCTTGGACGATGCCATGCGCAATATTTCTTCGCAGTTCACGACATCGTCGAGATTAGACATTTTAAAGAAGTTTGACGAAGCTATCGATGCTCACATCGAGGCTAGGGGATTGTCGAGTGAAGGTGATGAAGACGTCGCGATGAGTGAACTCAAAATATATGCGAAAGCGTGCGACGAGTATTTCAACGAAGATCTCGAAACTTTGAAAGACGGCTTCAATTCTAGCACGCTTGAGCTCTTTTCAAGAATTGAGGATACCGAACCCGCGTTTATAAGTGACTGCGAGCTACATTCTAGCTCTAAATTTGGTACGGGTGTGCCCGAAATCCCAGAGCAACTCCGCGCGAGTGAAATAGAGGTTGTTCAAAATTGGTCGCAACTGTGGCATGACTACGCTTCAGCTAAGAGAGAATGCATCGAGTTTATCAAGTACCTCACCTACGACAAGAGCTTGAGAAAACCGCGTTGCAGTGAAATAGGTACAGATAGTTTGGATCGCTTAATACGAGAATTAGGAGAAACTATCGATATTTGGAAAGAGAAAAAACGGTCAGCGAGAACACTGAGAGACGACCGATCATCGTTTTGTGAAGCGGTGTACCTTCTCACGACAAGGCAAGAGAGGAAAAATTCGAACGAAGATATTTTACGGCGAACTGCGATAAAAGTAGCGAAGAGCATGCGAAAGAATAATCATCTGTGTCTTATAGATGTGCAAACGTATAACGACATCGCGCATCGAACGGGTGCGTTTGCCGGCGATGGATCCAATCCATCCTCCTCCTCCTCCTCCAATGAAAGAGAACGCGACGGAAACGACGACGACGAAAATTTGAAACAAGAAAGGAAGGCGCGACTCAAGGCACGACAGGAGCAAATGATGAAAGAAATGCGCGAACGACAGAGAAAGGCTTCGCAGGCACTCGGTATAAGCGACGACGATGAAAATAGCGCCGAGAAGAACGATTCTACCAATATTTCATCTTCTCCTTCTTCCTCTTTGGTACAACACGACGTATGCGCTGGTTGCGGTAATGCCATAAATAAGGATGAATTTGACGCGTGCCTTATCGCAAAGTTCATGCTGGTGAATCACGCAGATGTATTGAAACGAAATGAATTCGATCGCCGTATAAAGCAGAGTGGTGAGAACTACGACCGTGGCATTTTGAAGGAAAGGATGTCTCGGTTCGATGACGAATTTTCTGATATGGCTAATGAAATCATGCACGACACGTGTTTGTCCGTCGAGACGGGTGGTCTCATCGCTCAATCTTGCGGACATAAAATGCATTTAAAATGTCTTCGAAAACACAAAATCGCCACTGGGGCGCAGGAACCAGGACTAGGTGCGGATTTGGAGAATCATCAAAGTATGGTATTTGTCAAAGGTGCGAACGTGTTCGAAAATACCACTCCCCGTACGGAGGATTTTAGTCCTGAAGAAAATACTCTCTGGGCAAACGGAGAAGAGCGCAGGAGACAAGTCTTTATCAGGCGCGAAGGCGGTTTGGTCCATGGACAGTTTCACTGTCCTACGTGTCGCCGCGTCTCGGATTGTGCTATTCCAATCCTTGAAGATCAATCAAAATCATCAAGGGGTGCAGTGGACGTGAGCGATATGTGCAATATGGAGCGCGTGTTGTTAGAACGTGAACTCGTCGAATCAATATTTTGCAACCTGGCCTCGGCTGACTACGGAGGCTGGTTGCATCTCTCTTCTTTTATCAAGGTTTACGGGCATTATTTTGTTTTTCGGCACCCACACATACAAAATGCGGCTTGGGACGACGTAGTTCCCATGGAAAACGAGTTGACGAGTTTGCAATATCATATTAATAGTATGGGAATGAAAGTTGAAGCCTACAGAGGTATTGCATTGGAAGATATTACCCGCTTTACGACACGAAGAGATTACAACGCGCTGTGGAAAAGTGCGATTGCCGGTATTTGCTTTTGCGAATTAGCCATGCGCCCGACACTGAGAGATGAAATTACTGTTGCGGGAGATGAAGCGAATAATTTGTCTATCGATGCCACGTGGTTGGCGTCGATTTCGCTTGCAAAATTGGCGTTCGCGTTTATGAATTTCTCATCGAGAGCTTCTAGCATGATACTACACGATAACGCATTCAACCTCAACCTCCATGAGCCAAATTCCGTGAGTGAAGAGGGTATTTTCCGTTTCATCAGCCCTTCTAAACGCAGATTATACCTGGTCCTTCGGCGCTTGGATCTTCTTGAAGCATCCGGTTTTTCTTGGCTTTTTTCCAAGGAAGAAAATTCTAATATGGAAGAAGAGTTGAACAACACGGATTGGAAAGTAATCGAGAGAAATACGGGTTACTCTATAGATCGAAATATATGTACTTATGCGCGCGTACTTGAATCAGGTGTTATGGAAGTTATGCATTTCCCTTCGTCTCGTCAGACGATGAGGTATCGGCAAGATACGCGTTCATCCTCAGTCAATACCTACCTCGCTGGTGAAAGTGTCTGGATGCTTAAAACGATGAACCGAGAAGAAGGGGAAAGTTATGAAGCGAAGGACAAGAATTTCGAAAAATATGGCATGGATCCGTTTCTCGAGTTTGTACACACAATGTTATGGTGTTTTGAAAGTATTCGCCAGGGATTCTCAATAAATGACGAAGAAGACGAAGAAATTTGGGACGTTTTCGATAAACTCCCCCAGCGCGAATCTTGGCCGCCAAAAAAATTTCTCGAAGAGGACGATATTGAAGAGTTTTTGACGCGATTGAGAATGGATATCTTGGGAGTTTATGTTAAGGGGGTATTTGTTATTGATGAGAAGAAAGAAAATGTCTTTATTTTGCGCGAAAATTTGGACTATTTATCTTCGTTACACTTTCGAATGGGCGCGGTGATTGACGCTGCGAAAGTTTCGACTAAGAGTGGTGAGGCTGGCGGCGAAAGTTCAGTTCGAATCAAAATGCCAAGAAAGTACGACGTTGGCGGTATCAATAATATACTTTCGTGGGCGCTAGAAGACGTGTTTGGTTCCAAAACGCACCCAGAAATCACCGTCGCGTCTTACAAAGAAATTGAAGAAATCTGCGAGAAAAAGAAAAGGTACGACTCGAACACCTTAAAAGCGCCTTCTCTGGTCAAACCGCCGAAACGTCACGAAGACCTTCTCCTCGCCTCGAAAGAGCCGTGCAAATGTTGTCAACGCGTCCCAGAAGTCGCTGCCATGTGTTTACTCTGCGGTGATATCTTCTGTGCCGCCGATGAGCTCTGCAACCCGGAATTGTGCACACAGCGTGAGGGCGACCCAAACACCAACGAACGCAACCTCACGCCCTTCGATGTCATAGCGCGCAACAACAACCGTAACCTACGCGGCAAAGGTGAATGGGGTCTCTACAAACACGCGCGCCTCTGCGGCCAACGCACGTGCGTCTTCGTCCTCCCGCATCTCACCAAAACGTTGATCCTGGACGATCAATACGCGCGAATGTGTCCGTCCTTATACGTCGACGCGCACGGCGAAGAGGACGAAAACGGCCAGAGAGGCGTCCGACTCTTTCTCGTGGAGCAGAGATTCAACGTCATAAATAACGCCTGGAGAACCGGCGCGTTGGTTTTCCAAGGCGGGTCTTCGCCCGTCTTGAAAGGACAACGGTCCATGGCAAAGCAGTGGTAATAATTTGTTAACAAAAAATCCACACTTTTCCCGCCAAAAGAAACATGAAATTCTAAAAGAAAAGAATATCAAACATCATCAAACGACATGGCCTCCTCGTTCCCTCCTCCTCCTCCCTCAAAGTCGTTGTCCTCGTCGTTGCCCCAAAAAGATGACGACAGTACCACCAATAAAACGTTTTATTCCTTCCCGTATTCCCCTCCGTACGAGCAACAAATCCAATTCATGTCGAAAGCGTACGAGTGCTGCCGGAACGGAATTCCAATCGGCGCGTTCGAGTCACCCACGGGGACGGGGAAAACCTTGTCGATTTTATGCTCCGCGTTGACGTGGATGGAAGATCGGAACAGGCTTTTACGCGCGGGGAAAGTGGAGGAGGCGGACGGGAGAGTGAACGAGAGATTGGTATCATCGAAAGAAGGTGTCGAAGGTGAAGAGACTCCTCAAGTTTTAGGGGAGGAGGAGGAACCGGATTGGATGAAAAATTTCATCGACGAGAAGGAATCGAAAGAGGCGATGAACACGTTCGAGAAACGGATGAAGAAACGAGAGGAGACTATCAAGCGGATAAAATTAAGAGAGCAGAGAAAGTTGACCAGATTATCCGGGGAAGGAAGAGGAATGGAAGAAGAGGAAGAGAAGAGGAGGACGACGACGGTGAAGTATCGAAGCGAGAAGAAGCAAAAGAGGGATCATTTGAGAGAACATTTGTTTAGCGATGCTGGGAGTACTAACGAGGAAAGAAAGAGTCATGGGAAAGAAGAGACGGAAGAAGAAGAGCGGCATAAAGACCCCGAGCAGTATAAATTATACGAAGAATTGGAGTTTTTACCGTCCGATGTGGAGAACGAGGATGCGGAGAAGGACGATTTGGACGTGTTTTCGTCGGACGACGAGAACGATAAGGATTCAGATTCAGATTCGGAGAGCATGTTGCCGATAACGAGGATTATTTTTTGCTCGAGAACGCACTCGCAGTTATCGCAGTGTGTGTCGGAGCTGAAGAGGACGCGGTTTCGGGAGAGCGTTTCGTCCGCGGCGATCGCGTCGAGGAAACAGTTGTGCGTGAATCCGAAAGTGAACAACGGATTGATGTCTGCGCAAAGGATAAACGAGACGTGTTTGGATTTACGAAAATCATCAGCGAGTACTTCGGCGTCGACTACGAAAGATAAAGAGAAGAAGAAGAAGAAGAAGGGAGAGAAGAAGGAAAAAGGGTGTCCATACTTGGTGTCGCGGTCGAAAGCTACGCGGGCGTTGGCCGATCGCGCGTTAGTCCAGCCGCTCGATATAGAGGAATTATCTTCCATGGCAACAAAAACGAAATCGTGTGCGTACTACGCTGCAAGGCAAGCGTCGAAAAATGCGGATATTATATTCATGCCGTACGCGAGTCTTCTCGCGCCGGACACTCGAGACGCCTTAGGTATTGAGTTAGATCCGAAGAACACGGTGGTCATTTTCGACGAGGCGCATAACGTAGCCGATGCCGTGAGAAGCTCATCGAGCGCTTCGATGACGAGACGAGATGTGAATCGTGCGATTAGTATGATTGAAAACTACATCGATCGTTTCAAAGAGCGCTTGACGGCTGATAATTTACGCGTTTTGAAGGTTCTTTTGAGCGTGGCGAAAAGATTGGTGTCCGTTCTCACAATGAGTTCGACAGAGAAAGAAAAGAAGACGAATCGTAAAAAACTCTCGTCTTTGAACGATTTCTTGTTCAGCGCGAAACTGGACGACGTGAACGTGTTTGAACTGGTTCGTTTCTTGAAGCAAACGAAAATTGCGCAGAAAATTGCCGGATACGGCGAATACGTCGAGCAAATAAAGGAAAACGGCGTCGACGCCTATGGCACGATTGGTTCTGACGATCGTGATTGGAGCGGCGCTTGGGAAGGTGCAAAGACGGTCATCACGGATGTGCGAATGGAAACGCTCGATACCGACGCAGGTTTGGAAGCAAGAGTTGTTACAACAAAGAAGAATCAACACAGCGCAAACGTAGCCTCCGTTCACGCTATGGCAAATTTTATCCACGCGTTAGGATCGGAAGATGCCGATGGGCGCGTATTGGTCGAGAAAATGTACGGAACCGAAGAGGAAGAAAGTAGCGTCAAGTTTGTATTACTCGATGTCGCGTCGCGGTTCCGGGAGGATATCGTGAAGAAGTGCCGAGCAACGCTTCTTGTCGGCGGTACGTTAGCGCCGTTTGAAGAGTTGTTGACGCAACTCGTCGGGTATAAGGAAAGTGGTATTCTATCATCGAATGATGCAGATATTACATCTTCTTCGTCGCCTCTCTCTCCGTTATCTCCGAAACCGATGTTGTTTTCTTGCGATCACGTGGTGGATAAGTCGAACGTGCTCCCTCTTGCAATCGCAAAAGGACCGTCCGGGAAGACGTTTGATTTCACCTCAAAAAATTTGAAGCTTTGCGAAAACGATTTACTCGACGATCTCGGTCGATGCGTATTGAACCTCTCGAAAGTGTGCGTGAAAACAGGTGGTGTTATCGTGTTCTTTCCAAGTTTCTCGTTGATGGACCGATGCTTTCAGAGATGGCAGAGTAATAGCAACAACGCGAATACTGCCGACGCTTCTTCGATGTTGCAAATGATGCGCAAAGTCGGGAAAACTGTGTTGAAGGAACCTCGCGATAACGCGCAACTCGAACGCACGTTATTTCAGTTTTCGAGCGCGTGCGGAGGAGAAAATCCTACGTACGAGCTCGCCTCGAAGACGGGCGCTATTTTATTATGCGTCGTCAACGGAAAGCTCTCGGAAGGCATAAACTTCAAAGACAATCTCGGACGCATGGTGATCGTAGTCGGTTTACCGTTTGCCAACGTGAAGGACGAAGAGTTGAGCGCTAGGATGGAGTACCTGGATATTCAACAAAAGCAAGCCGCCAACAATTCTTCTTCTTCATTGACGGCTGGTCGAGCGTATTACGAAGCCTTGTGCGCCCGGGGCGTGAACCAAAGCGTCGGTCGCGCCATTCGTCACAAGGACGATTACGCGACTATGATTTTCTTGGATCAAAGATGGTGCGAGAAGGATAAGAGAAATACGACGACGACAACACAGAATACAGCGTTAGGAAAATATCAACAAACTCTTCCCGGGTGGATTTCGAGAGAATTAAAAGTTGTGGATGGAAATTTCGGTGAGGCGGTTAGACACGTCGCGCAGTTCTTCAAAGCGAAATGTAAAGTAAGTAGAGGCCCATAAAGTCAATAGAAGGATGTATTTTTTAAGGAGAGATGTACAGTAGAATAGTTTGTGGAAATTAGCGTATCAATATATGTGCGATTAAGTTTACTTACACATGCTAAGACATTTATATAGTTCTTATCAAGACTGGATCTTCTCTCCTTCTCCTCCTCCTTCTTCTTCTTCTTCTTCTAAATACAAAATTTTTAATTCGCTCTCCGCGGAATTCTTCAAATTCGTTCGAGCGTATTCCTCACTCTTCTTCTTTATGTTTAAAATATATTATTATTCACCTTCCTCGTCCGCTAACTCGCTCGTCCACAGGGTCAAGTTATCTCTCAACAATTGCATGATCAAAGTCGAATCCTTGTACGATTCGTCGTCCAACGTGTCCAAATCCGTAATCGCTTCGTCAAACGCCGTTCGCGCTAAAGCGCACGCTTTCGTCGGATCGTTTGAAATCTCGTAATGGAACACGGAATAGTTCAAAGCTAACCCCAATCTGGTCGGATGGGTCGGGTGTAACCCATTCTTCCCGCTCGCAATCTCCGACGCTTTCTCGTAACTCTCACACGCCTTCTCTCCCGCTTCCTCTCTCCCCGGCGACGCTCGAAACTCGCTCAAATATCGATAATAATCGCCCGACATTTTATGGTAAAACACCGAAGTCTCCGCCGCGTCCGCGCTTTCCGACTTTTCCATTCTCGGAATCAAACTCTCTTTCAACGTATCGATAATCTCCGCGCATATCTTCTCCAACTCCTCCTCAACTTTCGAGCGGTAATCGGTTATCTTCGCCGCGTTTTCGTCTCGTCCTTTCGTCTTCTCTTTGTCTTCCAACGCCGAGAGGATGCGCCAGGACGCTCGGCGAGAGCCGACGAAATTTTTGTACCCCACCGAGAGTAAGTTACGCTCTTCAACCTAAACCACGTAAGAAAAAGAGAACAACAACGCGTGAGTATATGCGCACATATGCGCGACAAAAAGTCGTTCGCGAAGCGAGAGAGAAAGGGATTGAAAAAAGAGAGAAAAATGCCCCAAAGCGAAGAAAAAACGGAGTTTTAGAAGAGTCGTGTGCCCTTCAAAAGTGTCTGCAATTTTTAACGTACCGTCAACTCAATATCCGCTATCCCGCACAGTTTCTTCAAAGCCACGATCATCTCTGCATTGTGTGAGTAGTATTGTGAGTATTGAGAAAGCAATGGTGTTAGTTTCTTTGCACGTATAAACGCAACCAAACGAAGCACGTTTAAACGAGAAAATGATGGAACAAAACGACCCGATCTGATGGTTCCAATTGAGCACAAATATATACACACGTGCACGCGTAAAGAGTGCACATGCACACATAAAACGAAAGGTAATGGTGGTCGTACCATCGTATCTTTCCGCTTGTTCCGCCAACTTGGCTTGGAACACGCACTTCGATCGCTCCGTGAGTTCGCTCATGGTATCAAAAGAGCGACTGTAATGAGGAATAAAAAGGGAGAAAAAAACAGGGCAAAATGAGTTTAGGGTATTAAAACCTAATTCCGAGTTCTCGAGGAGAAGCAGCAGCTTGTCATAAAGGGGTATTGCTATAGAGCTATCTTTTTTGGACGTCGTTTGTCACTCGGTAGTTTTATCATCTCTGTCGGCTTTCGCCGAGGGTTTTGCGTTTTCGAGTGCGACTAAGTTTCTCGCTCGTCGTTCTAAAGCTTCCAAGCGCGTGTTCAGAACGACGGATCGGTCGAGGAGTTCGTCGATGGAGGAATAACTGGTGTTGTTGGTGGCGTCGCGTTGGTATTCTTCTTCGTCGTCGTCATCATCTTCTTCTGAGGCTGATGATGATGATTCTGATGACGACGATGATGATTCTTCCTCCGAGGAGGAGGTGTCCTCGTCCGAGTAGAAGTCGTCGTCGTCGGAATCAGAGTCATCGTCGTCGTCATCCGAAAACTGAAGCGGATGATGGTGCACCTTATTTTCCTCGTGCAATCGTCTCCTCTCGTCGTTTCTATAGCTCCAAAACTGCTTCGCGAACGGTGGCGTTTCCGGCAAAGGCGTCGTCGTCCGAAGACGCTCTCTTCTTCGCCGCTTTTGCTCGGTCTCTTTCTTCTTTGTCTTCTTCTTCTTCTTCGTCGTCGTCTTCAAAGTTTTCTCTTCTTTCAGCTTCGCGCGTAACGACTCGTTCTCTGCCTTCGCCAACTCCAACGCGCTCGTCGCTTTCTCCAGCAAACGTAAACTTTCCTCAAAAGTCCTCTTCTTCGCTTTCTTCATCTTCTTTAACTTCTTCGTCATCTCGCGTAACAAAGCTTTCCTCTCCTCCTCCTTTCGAATGGTGTTGGAGCAAGACGTTTCCAATTCCATCTTCAACCGCTCAATAACCGCATCTCTTTCTACTCGCTCTCGCATAAAATGCTCCAGTTCAATCGACATCACGTTTTCCTTCGTCTGTAAGGCGCTGAGTGATTGTTCGAGGACTTCGTTCCGGACTTTGAGCGCGTAGAATTCCGCTTCCAGATGTTGATTTTGCTGTCCAATTTTGAATTTTTTCTCCTCTTTGTCTTCATCTTTTGTTGTCGTCGTCAAACGCTCCTCCTCTCTCTCGTCGTCCGAAGTATATAAATTGTTGGTGTTGTTGTTGCTGTTGTTCTTAAAGTTCTCCAAATATTCGCCTATCCCGACCGGTTCGAAGACCACGTTCATATCTTTTATGTAAGTGTCTTTTCCCCAAATTCTTGTGAGGAATTTCCCAAGAAAAACTCCAAAACTAAGAGCGGGTTTACGAAGCTTACGACGATGGGCAAAAAGAAGAAGAACAGTGGTAATGGTACTGGTAACGATGATGGTTTTTTCCAATGTGCGCCAACCGACGCGAACGGGACACCGATCGATGTAGAGCGAGAAACGCTCGAGGAAATGAGACAAAGACACGCGAGAGAAATACAAAGCGTTCGGGAGTATTGCCAGAAGTTTTTCCAAAGCGGGATGAAGCAAGCGAAGACGAAAGCGATGATAGAGGAAGGGAAAGTCACGGACAGACACTTGGAGGAGGAAAATGCGCTAGAGAGGAGGGTGTTTGGAACGCCAGACGCGAGTAGCAGTGAGGGCGAGGAGGAGGAAGAAGAAGACAAGAGCAAAACGGATAAAGAGGAAGCGAGCGAGGAAAGGAAACAGCAAGGTGGTCCGACGAAAGCGCAGAAGCGACGGGAAAAGAAAGCGGCGGAGGAGAAAGCGAGAGAATTAGCGATCGAGATGGAACGCGCGCGACTTCGCGAGTCTGGACCGTCCAAGAAAGAAATCGAAGAGGAAGCGATGCGGCGAGCGCTGAAGGCGTTGGATTTGACGCTGAGGGAGGTGAAAGCGGACGGACACTGTTTGTATCGCGCGGTAGCGGAACAAGTGGATGAGATGAAAGAGGAGAGTAGGTACGGGGAAGTGAGGACGATGTGCAAGGACGAGATGTTGAAGAACAGAGAAGAGTACGAAGCGTTCGTGGAAATGGAAGAGGCTGGATCGTACGAAAAGTATTGCGAAAAGGTGGGATCGACAGCCGAGTGGGGCGGGCACGTGGAGATGTTAGCCATTGCGAGAGCGCTGCGGAGGAACGTGGAGGTTTTTGAAGTCAGGCCAGGTGGAGAGGTGGAGAAGATGGTCGTCGAATGTGTTGGTAGCGGTGTGGAAGGAGAAGAGGGAAAAGGCGGATCGTCGTTTCCGTTGCGCGTGGCGTTTATGAAAGAATCGTACACGCTAGGGGAGCATTATGACGCTGTCGTTAGTTTATGATGATGATAGAAGAAATAGAAGAAATACGCATTGGCCTGATATTGCCAGTATATCATTACTACTAGCAAGACGATACACATCATCCCTATTACTACTGCTATTACTACTTGACTTTAATCGCATCCAGTCGCCCAAGCGAGTATCCCCAGCAGACCTCCGAAAGCGACGACGAGAGGCGCTTGTAAAACGACCAACTTTGGATTTGGCATTTTCACGTACCTCGTTCCGAATAAGGTCAACATACCGATGACTACGGCAAATTTCGGAAACGGCGAGTTTTCTCTGACTTTCAAAAACATCTGCACCGCTGCGGCGACGACTAAACCAACCGCGCTGGCGTTCAAACCCGGAAGCATTTTTTGGTACGCTTGAAACGTTCGAATGTAACCCCAAAACGGCAAGACGCCGAAAATTAACGTCACGCCCGGGGCGAATAAGCCTGTCCAACACGTCAACGCTCCAGCGACGACACTTTTACCGGCTCTTTGCGCCATCACGGCACCTAAATACGCGGCAAAGTTAAACATCGGCCCCGGAGACGCTTGCACGAGCGCCAATCCGGCGAAAAACTGGTCCTCGGTAACCCAACTGTTCGTAGCGATGTTATCCGGCTGACTCGAATCGTACGAAACGACATCGTCTAACAACAGAGGTAAAACAACCTGTCCGCCACCGAAGATTATGCTCCCAGTTCTAAAAAACGACGCAAACCAGTGCGAATACTGATTCGAATCGTAATTCGTTTGACTCGCGACGGTGACCATGAGCACCAACACGATCGCCCAGGAAAGAATCAAGAAACCGCCAACGATTTTAGTAGCCCCGTAACTCGCCACCTCGTCGTCTTGTTCGTTTCTTTCCGCGATATCTTTATCCGCGCCGAAGAAATAACTCACCAAACCGCCAAAAACAATCAGCAACGGAAACAGCCACGCGGTTTTGTAATAATACGCGAAACACGCGCTCGTGAGTCCCAACAGTCTCGTCATGTTATTCTTATTACACTGCCCGTTGGACAAATTCACCGCCGCGTCCACTACTAACGCCACGCCAGCCACGGAGAGACCACTGACTAACCCTTTCAAAAAGCTCGACGGGTTCGTCAGCGCCTCAGCCGCGCCCGCCCCGGCTAAAGTCATCAAAATCAATCCTGGGTATTGAAACAAACCTCCCGATAAGAGGCCACCGAGAACGCCTCTCTGCGTCACGCCTAGAGCAAAACTGACTTGCGTACTCGTCGGTCCGGGCATGCACTGGCCTAAACTCAACAATTCCGCGAAAATGGTGCTCGAAATCCATTTTTTACCATCGACGAAGACTTTTTGGAAAATGCCAATGTGTGCAGCTGGCCCACCGAATGCGGTCCAGCCCATCAAGATGAACGCTCGAAAAATGTCTCCGTACGACGCCCGAGAAACACCCGCGGAGGCGTGTTTCTCCACGTCGTCGTCGTTCCTGTTATCATTATTAGTATTAGTAGTATCCGTTGCTTTTGCCATGCTTATCGTCGTGCTCATAAACAACTACTTTAAAATGGAATAATTCAAAAATGGAATATTATCTCTCGGCTGGGGCCAACCTCTCCGCTCTTTTATGATATACACGCACTACTCCCAAAACAACGCGACGCAGAAACCCAAAAACAAAACACTTTTACCGCGCGTGTTATAAAAACGAGAGGACGTTCTTCTCTCTCCGCGTCTGTCTCGCTGCGTAAGTGTCCGGAAATTCCTTCTCTGAAAGATAAGACACGGGAAAGATGAAGGCACGAAAAACGCTTGATTTTCTCAGAAGAAAAAAAAAACGTCACAAGTCAAAATCTGCATTTTACACCCACTGATCAAGAACAACAAAACACCCCAACAGTTTATAAAACATTATGGTGGAGCAAAACAGAAGAACAGGAGAGGAAGAGGACGAGTGTCCGGATCTGTACGGCGCTTTGAACGTGGAGAACACGGCGACGTCGATCGAGGTATGCCTCTCTTTCTTTCTTTTTTAATATCTAAATCTCGCATGTGTCTTCTTTCTGATCTCTCTTTCGTTTTTTTTCTCGCGAGAAACTTTTCATCATCGTCGCGCGGTGAAAATGATGACGCGCGGGAGGCGCGAATCCGATCCTGATAAAGACGACGAGAGAGAGAGAAAGAAATCTTTTAATAGCCTTCTTTCGTTCTGCAAAGACGACGCGGTATGCGAGGAGGAGCGCACTCCAAAATTGGATTTTTGAGAATCCGAAAAGTCTCTTGAGCGTTTTTTTAAATCTCGCGATGAAACCGATGGACGCGCCCCTCTATTTCTCTCTCTCACATTAGACGCACAATGACACACTTTCTCCTCCCTTTGTATTCCCTTCCATTGAAAAATCAACAGATTCGCCGAGCGTACCGGAACTTAATCACCAAAGCGCACCCGGATAAAGGCGGCGATGCGAAGACGTTCGCGTTGATCCAACGCGCCTACGACGTTCTCTCGGATACCGACAAGCGCAAACAATACGACTCGACCGGGACGTACTCGAAATCGGTCGAGGAGGAGTTGTTAGATTCTTTCGGTGGCGGCGTATTTCGCGATAAACTGAACGAGGAGAACCAGCGGAAAGAGTCCGTCGCGGAAGCGATTCAAACCGTGGAGAAGAACAAAGGGTCGCACACGTCTGGATTCGAAGCGTTTATGCGAGCCAGGGGCGATTCGGTCGCCTCGTTTGGCGTGGACGATATCATCAATCAGTTCGGCGTCGTGAAAGGATCGTACGATGAAGTGCAGTTGCCGAAGATTAAAGCGTACGAGGTGAATCAACCCGCCGGGAAGAAAGTCGTCGCCGGGCACGAGAAGGAGGCTTTGAGAGTTGAAACGACGAAAATCGCCTCGACTTTACAGTGGGGCGAAGTTTTAGTGAGCGTTCGCGTGGCGCCGATGAACGCGCACGATATTTACGAAGACCACATGTCGTTCATTACGTCCAATTATGGAAACAACGCATCCGATGCGAACGTTCATAAAGATTCGATGTTGAATCCGCGAAAAGGCGCTTTCGAGAACAACATGAACGAATCGAACGAACGCAAGATCCCAGGCTCGGATTGTTTAGCCACCGTGGTGAAAGTTGGCGCCGGCGTCAAGTCCTTAGCCGAAGGCGATTGGGTCATTCCGTACGTTCCAAACCTTGGCACGTGGAGAACCTTGGCTGTCTGGAAAGAAAAAGATTTGATCAAGATTCCGAAAGAAATGACGTCGGAAAACCATTGCGCGATGATGCGAGAGATGTGCGTCGCGTATCGTTTGTTGGAAGATTTCGGGGCGTTGAAACCAGGCGATGCGGTTATTCTGAACGCCGGTACCTCCTTAATCGCCACGGTGGTCTGTCAACTCGCGAGTATGCTCAAATTACGTCCGATTTTAGTCTGTCGCGCGCATCCAGGCTTCGAGAAAACCGTGAAGTGGCTCAAAAGTTTAGGCGCGATTGAAGTCTTCAAAGACGAGGGAGATTTGGGCGCCGAGTTGGAAGAAAAACGCCTCTTCGCGAAACCGAGATTGGCGTTAGACGGCGTCGGGGGTATTTCTGCCGTGCGTTTGGCGGAAACCTTGCACCAAGGGTGTCCTCTCATCGTCTACGCGTGCGCATCTGGTCGCGCGGCGACGTTTCCGTGGCATCATTGGGTCGGTAAAGGTTTGATCGTGCGCGGGTTTTCGCTGAGAAACTGGATGAAGGAAAACAAGAAGAAGACGCCGAAAATGATGGAAACTTTGGCAAAGTTGGTCAACGCGAACAAAATCGCGGTCGAGTACACCGAGTACGAATTATCGACTGAGTTTGACGAAGCTTTGGAGCACGCGTGCGAGAAGCACAGAAAGACGAAAATTTTGTTGAAAATAACCGATATCGGAAGCACCGTGGACGAAAACGACAAGTAATAAAATACGGATACGGATTTCTTTTTTCATCGGTCGGTCTTCCGACTTATTACTTACAGAGAAAAAGAAAGAGAGAGAAAAGATGAGCGTTTTTTGTAACAATCACACGAGCAACGACAATTAAAAGAGGTATCTTAGGCATACACTGTATTTCCTTTCAGCACAACGCAGACGTCGTATTTTTATTTTATTAATAACTCCCTCTTAGCTATAAAAAACTACCCGTTAGTTTTTTACTTGAATGTTAATTTAATAGAGTTCTTCTTCCATGTGCGTCTTGATGGTGCAGTCCGAGGTCGGGTACGCAACGCAAGTCAACACAAAGCCGTTACCGGTTTGGTCGTCGTCCAAGAAGGATTGGTCGGATTGGTCGATGGTACCCGCGACAACCTTACCCGCGCACGAAGAGCACGCGCCCGCTCTGCAGGAGTACGGCAAGTCAATGCCAGCTTCTTCAGCCGCGTCGAGAACGTAGGTGTCGTCCGCGCATTCAATCTTTTGGGCGCCTTCCGGGGTTTCCAAAGTGACCGTGAAGTTCATGATGGTCATGCCTCTTTGCACTTTCTGTTGGTGTTTTTAAGAATAACAGAAGGAGAAGGTCAATTTACTTTTTTGCGACCGACCCATTTAGGGTTAAACCCTAATCGTCGTCGTCGTCGTCTTTCTCTCGGTGTTCTCACCAGCGGAGATAAACAAGGCCGGAACACGACGACACCGTGGAGGTTCGAAATTCGTTTCCTCTCGCGCACGCGCGAAACGAAACGCGCGAAACTATTCACTCGAAATGAGTATCACGCGTTTACTCTTCGCGATTTGCGGTGTTTCGCGCGGCGCGAGCGCTCTGTGGTCACACACCGCGCGCGCGCGAAAAATGCACACCACCGGGCGACGCGAGCGGGAGAAGGAGGAAAGCAATCGGAAAAGAGAGAAATCCATCATCCAAAAAAAAAGGAAAAATCCTTCGCGGAAATCCGCGCGCGCTAAACTCCGGAAAGAAAGCAGTAAACGATGACGCGAACATATCCAACGACTGATTCGTAACGTACCATGGTGCGAGACTTCATCGCGACGGCTTTGCCGACGAAGGCGGTTTGTTGGACGTTAGTGGCAGCGAACATGGTGTGTGATTGAGAATACGTGTTTATGTTTTGGCGTAAAACTACTGTGGGTGGGGAAAAAGAGGGTGAAAAAAAAAAGGGTAAGCCTCTCTCGCCCCTCTTCTCTGTCTGCTCTCGGGGGGCAAGGAAGAATAAAATAATCCAGAGAGTCCAGTTGGCAGTGGACGACACCACGAATTGTTCCTACGATTGATTTTGAGTCGAATCCATAAAAACGTCAGCACAAGGAGTTCTTAGAGAAAGTTCTTCGCACCACTTCCAAAAGAGAAAAAGGAGAGACAGACAGACACACACACACACACACTTTGAGCAAGGAAATAGAATAGAGAGAGATGTTGGCGACGACGACGACGTGCAGAGCGACCACCACCCTTTGCGACAGGTTTCCTTCCGCGTCTTCGAGGAGGACGCGAACAATCAGACGAATGCAGAAAAATCGAATGACGACGACGGCGACGAGCAGCAGCAGCGAAGAAGAAGAGAAAGAAGCAGAACCAATTCCTCCGAAGAAATCAGACCCGTTCGGGTTTGATTCCGGACGAAACGAAGGCCCGGTACCGATTGTTCCCGGGTTTGATACCGCGGAAGGCGGGAAGGTTGGCCCGCTCGGCACCGCTGGGATCTCCTTGTTGTTGTTCGTCTTGTTCGGTGGGAGTTTGTTTTTCACGTCCGTGCCGCGAGGCGCGGTGGAAGACATGGCGAAGATGGCGTTGGAAAACGATCCAGACGCGCCGACGAACGTGTTGAGACGTTAGGAGAAATTGTTATTGTGCTTGTTAGACTAATGATACTTGTGTACACTTCCACTAAAAACTAATCTTCTTCTTCGCCTCTATTCTAAAATTTTGACACATCGAACGTCGCCGAGAAGAAATCGCGCAAGGACTTGTTCAAAGGATATCGTCCCAAGGCGACGAGCGAGGACAATTGAGGAGTGAACAACTCTAAAACTTCTTTCTTTTGTTTTGCCAACGACGAGATACTGCCTTTGCTTTCCTCTTCTTCCGTCTCGTCGCCGTCGTTGTCGTTGTTCTTCTTCTTCTTCTTTCGTTTTATCATATTCGTCAACGCGTCGACGACTGAAGCCAACATCGCAATCGTACGAGTAGAGACGTCGAAAGAGGATATCTCCTTCCCCTTATTTGAGAAGTGGTATCGCAAGACGATCTCGCATGCGGTGAGCGTACCGCTCGCGTCGTTTATCGTCGTCGCGAGCACCGCTCGCGTGGAGTTATATAAAAGCTCTTCGTGTTCCTCTTCTCCTCGCTTATCCATCGCAGAGGTGAAAGCGTCGATGTGAATGGTCCTTGCGACGTTTGCAATGCGATTTTTTGAAGCCATAACAGCACACGACGAGTACAACTCTGGAATGAAATCACAAACGAGCGATTTTGAAATCACTTCGTCCCTTTCGCTCTTCTTTTTCCGCGCGCGTATCGCATTCTCCAGGAAGTCGCACGCAAAACTCCAAAACATTTGAGAGGGAGAGGAAGTGCTCTCGGTGCCAAACGCTGCAATGCACGACAACGCGTGAGTTAACGAAGTCGACGCGACGTCAACATTTGCAAACGCATTTGCACAACCGATCGATACGATATCGTACCCTACATTTTTCGAAGACGTTACGTTTGAAACCAAGCGAGGAAAGAACGTCGCCAACGAAAATACTTTCGCCTCTGAGAATCCCTCGTTCTTCGGAGCACTTTTGTGCGCGTGATTCCCGTAATACTCTTCACGAGTGAACGAAACGATAGGGTCTATGGCATCTTCGCACACGTCTTGCCAGAATGCTTTTTCCTCGTTTTCGTTTTGAGACGTGGCGGTAAAGTTGAGCGCGGACGCAAAGACGCTTTCAAACGCCCTCACGGTTGTCGCCCGCGTGTTTTCGATAGAGAACGTCGCGGATATCAAACATCTCGTCGTAACTTTCCACAGGTTTCGTCCACGAGCCGTACTTCGATCTGCGCGAAGGATAATCTCTTGTAAAGATAGCAAAGCTTCAGAAACGACGATGGAATCGCCTTTGTCGTTTTTCGTTTGCTTTTCGACGTCGCGAAATTTGGCTAAAACATCCACAATGTCCGGTAAAACGTCGTCGGTGAGTTCTCCATCCACGATAGATGGAGTCGTTGTTGATACTTCTTCTTTTATTGATCTACCTTTGAGCACACTTTCGACGATGACGTTGCGAAAACTCACAAACGCGCGAATTTTTGCCGAGTCCGCGAATAAAACTTTCACTTGGTCCTCCGGGTTGCCGTCGTACTCCTCGGTGTTGCCGTGATATTCCGACAGAGTGGCGTTTGAAGCGACAACTTCGAGCGTCTGAGCGACTCTTCGCCAGGATTTCCCAAACTTTTTGCTCGAAGTTTCCGCCAGTCGTCTCAACGCATCGACGACAAATTCGGCTTTTCTCGTCTTCATTTCGAAAAAGACGGTTTCGTTACCCAAGCCGGAGTTTCGAAAGCTCGAATTTGCAACCGTTCGAATGGCTTCGTAGAATGGTAACAAAGCGTCTTCTCTCGCCGCGTCTGCGTTGCTGCTGTTTATATCTTCGTCCGTCTCCAAATTCGTCAACGTGGTTTTACGTTTTGTGGGCGTAATGTTGCCATCTTCGTCTTTGGACTCCGCGGATTCCGCGCTTCCTCTTTTCAAGAGCACAGCCTCGGCAACGACGCGAAGGCACTCCGAAGCTTCTTTGCACGCGTTGCGATTTACAATCGTTTCAATTTGTACGCACGAAGTTGCTGTCGTCGCTAAATGCAAGGATGCTGGTCCCCAGATGACGTTTCGCCAGGCTGCTAAAGATCTCCCGTTCAAGTTTGCCCGCGCGACATCCGCCAAACGTTTCATCGCGATTCTGGTATTTGGAGATTTTGTGATTTCGCTTTGCTCGGCGGCGCATAAATCGCGCTCGGAACGTTGTATTAACGCGTCGACGACGTGCGAGAGTTCGCTCGCGTCCATTGTGGACGAGTTGACGAAACACGCGTCGATGGCTGCCTTGGCGTCTGGATTTATCTCGGTTTCCAAACCAGCCTCCCTCGAAAACGGTCGGAGCCACGCCATGACGTTTTTGAACCCGAGAAGGCGTTGGATGTTCTTCTCCACTTTCGTTTTGTCCGGTAGAACTCCGTCCGTCGATTCTTGCGCGGTTCCGTTTGAACTGTTGTTCACATTCGCAACACCTCTCAACGCCGTCGAGTCATTTTCCAACATGGCAATCTCCAAACTGACGCAAATATCAATACACGACTTCCAAAATTTTTGACCGAGCTTGATGAAATCGCCGTCGGATTTTGCGCAGTCGAGAAGCGTTTTTGTCGCCTCGGCGCGTTGCATGGCTCTCAAATCGACTCGCGTCGCGTCGTCGTCGTTATCATTGTCATCATCAGCGTTGCTGTTTCCCCGATCATTGTCGGATGCACTCACGCCCGTAGCGTTGCACAAAAATTGTCCAAACAAATCTCGCAAAGTATACAGCTTCGTCTCAAAAGCGAGTCGCATGGCAGAACGAGCGCACTCCAAAGCCATAGCGGCACGCCCTGGATCATTTGCGAGGCCAAACGCAATCGATAGCGCGCGACAGAGCGCTTCGCCGATGACTTCAAACATTGGTCGAGCCAGTCCGGCTTCGGCAGCCGCGTGGAAGGCGGATTCGCCGACGAATACGTTGTCGTTATTGTTTTTCGCGCTTTCGTCGAGCTCTGAATTACTACCTTGTCCATTTTTGAGCTGCGGCGGGGAAAGTGCGGCTGCAGGAGCTATTGTCGATCTCGTCGTGACGGCAGAGAACGCTCGAGCAGTTTCTCTCAGCAAAGCTTTCGCTTCTTCCGAGGCAATTTTTTCCTCCATTTCCAGAATTTTCTGTTTCTTCTTGAACGCACCAAATATGCCAAAGTCGCTCATGAGACCGCTATTCGCTGCTGCAGTGGTAGTACTACTACTATCAGCGGCAGTGGAAGACGACGCCGTTTCCGCAATGGCGCGTTTATCCGCGGATAATATAATTTCTTCTTTCGTCACGCGATCGTAAACGCCTCGAATCATTTCTTCGTCCAAACCTCTCGTTTCTGGCGTATCCAAAGCCATATTCAAGAAATCCTCTCTCGACATCCGCATTTTCACATCCACCATGGGATTGTGCGCGTCGGTATTCAACATTATTATCGCAAACGCGATAATTGTCACGCAATCTACTTTCTTTTCTATTTTTTGGCCACCAAAGTTTGGATTTAATTCAATAAATCTTTTCGCGAAGCATTCGGTGAGTCTATCGATTTGTTGCGCTTCGCCGGGAATTCGAAACGTCGACATGAACTTCCTCAACGCTTCATCCACGTATTCGTTCGTGAAATCAAAGTTTTCCAGGTACGCTCGAATAACAGCAACGCCATCAGCATCGCTAGATCCCAGCAAGTGTCCAATTGCTGACGGGTCGACACCCGGCGCCGACCGTAAAAACTTGGCGGCGTCTGACGCCGACACGACTGAATTACTCGGCGCGTGCTCGCGCAGAACTGCCATAGTCGGCGTCTTGTTGAACTTTTTCACAGCAATCTCCACCGATTTTTTCTCTTTCTTAAGATTTGCAAACGTTTTCGTTTGCGATGGTTTTGCTATTGACGATGATGATGACGTCGTAGGCACGTTTTCTAGCGGAACGGAAGAGAGCAATCCGCCGCCGATGACGCCTTCTGATTCGCTTCCCGGGGTTGTTCTCGTCGTCCTCGTCGTCCTCGTCGAGTTGTTCGATTCTGCTTGATTCTTGTTATCTTGTTTAGCCGTGGCGGTACTCGAAGGTACGACGACGTTTTGGGACGGTATCAACTCAAACGAGGTCGAAACACTCCCTGACCGGCGCAAAGTGGAGGAGGCTTTTCTTTCGACTTCGTCAATGGAATCCTCATCGTGAAATAAATCTTCCCCTAATTCCTTGTTTCTCGCGCGCCACACGCGCAACGAACGCACGATAGCGACTAAACACTGCGTCGCTGCATCTCTAACCGCAACTGAATCGATATCGATCGAGGAACCACTGCTAATTTTTACAAGAATGCGCTCCTTTTCCCGTTCAACTTTAAGCGTCTCTAAAATCGCCTTGGCGCTTCTTTCGAAGCAGTTTGTCGAACATCTCGGATCGCAATCGTAATTCACAAAAACGTCCGCCGCTGTCGAAGGATCGTCGTATATTTGTCGTAACGTTTTTAACGCAGCAATCTTTGCCTTCACGTGCGTTGACTTTGATCGTTCCAACGGGTGTAAAAGCATCGTTGGGAACATCAAAGCGATTTCAGATTTCCACGAATCTCTCGCGCGAGAGACAATCGCGGCATACGTCGCTCGGGCTAAACTCGATGACGCTAACGCCATGGGATGAAACCTCGTCGCGTTACTAAATCCATGCAAGATGGTGTTGCTGTTATTACTCGTGCTCGTGGTGATTGTTGTTCTGTTCGTCGACGCATTCAGCGTCTTTTCGATGCCTTCGAAACTCAATCTTTTCGCGTTATTGTTGCTATTGTTGTTGATCGCGCCAGACGCGGTAGCCGCGGCGGCCGCAGCTACTCCAGCGACGCCGCCTTTTTGAAGCGTGGACTTTGGATTTAACATCGCGTTCATCAACAACGCCTCGCTCAAAGGTTTCTTCAATTCGTTTCTATACGCCGCTAACCACGCTCTCGCGTTTGGTCCTTCGCACAGCTGTCGAAGTAAATCTATGGCTAAAAACCGACTCGCCAGGATGTACTCGTCCGCGTCTAACGCATTCGCCGCAGAAAAATACGTAGTTGGTTTCTTATTAGCATTATTGGCATCCGCATTCTCTTCCGCAATCATCGTCGAAGTCGTCGCGCTCGTAATCGCATCTGAATCTCTCGATGCGATTTTACACAATGCCTTCAAACACGTCAACGCTGATTGGTCGCTAAAAAAACTATCACCATTAGTATTGATATTTCCCGCAGCGCTCGCGCTACGAAACTCCCCCTCTGAGCACCTTTTGAAACAATTATTTATGTGTTGCACCAACGCCGTCTTCGCCACTCTTCTCTCCACGTCCCCATCGCTCGCGACTGCTGAATGCGCCAACCGCAAAGTCAAAATCTCCAACGCCTCCTCCCCTTCTTCGCCTTGAAATATCCCCGAGTTTACGATGTGTTCGCTCGTCGCCAACGCCAACAACATCTTCACTACCATCCTCGTAATTTCCAACGAGCTATCATCCTTCCCGCAAAACGCGACCGCTTTACACACATCTCTCAACATCGTCGCGCTACATGTCATCATCATCTCTACATTTTCCGTCGCCGCCGAATTCGTTCCGCTCACTCTCACTTTCTCCTTCTCCACGAAATTCATCACCAAAAACAAACACTCGAGCGCTTTCACCGCGACTTTCTGCCTCCCTCCTTGCGAATACACCTCTTGGTTGCTCAAAATCTCTTTACACGCGTCCGTGACTTCTCGTAAAATTTTCGTCTTCTTCTCAAAGTGCAAAAAATCCGACTTCTTTTCCTCTTCTCTCGTTTGCGTCCAGAACTGTTTCATCAGTTCGTCGTTGGTGTTGGTGTTGGTGTCTTTTAAAAACTCCAAAATCTTTCCTCGCGCCTCTTTCGCCTTCTTCGGGAGGAGTAAAACGAAGGCACCTCCGCCGAACTCTTTTAAAGATTGGGAGAAGAGCACCTCGGTCGCTCGCAAGAACGACGCAAAGGCACCGATGCGATTTTGATTTTTTTCTTCCTCGTTCGCTCGTTTCTTCTTCGTCGTCTTCTCCTCGACGTCGTTTTCATCGCCATCGTCGTCGTCCTCGGTCGTCGTCCTTTCGGTCGGCGTCTTCGTCTCAGACGAAGAAGAAGGCAGCATCTGAGAGACAGAAAAGCAATTTTTGCTCAAAGCCTTTTTCTCGAGCTTAGAGAGAGAGAGAGAGAGAGAGAGAGAGAGAGAGCAAATAAATGTGCGCGCGTTCGTTGTCGTGTGTCTCTTCTCTCTTTTTTTTATTTATTTCGTGTGAAGTGTGCTTTTTCACTCTGATGTCTCGCTTTGCTTTTTTTTTATTTTTCTTTTCTTTGTTTGTGTTTTGTGCTTCTCTGTTGCTTTTCCCTCTTCAAGAAAAAAAAACTCATCACCTCTCTCATCACTTTTAAAAATAAAATGATGTTCGCTTCGTCGTCGTCGCAGTATACCGCGTCGTACGCGCGAGGCGTAAAATTGGTTTTCGCGGCAAAGAAGACAACAACACCGAGGAGGAAGAGGAGGAGAGGAAGAGCGAGAGGAGCATTTCGAGCTTCTTCGTCTTCTTCAGACGGAGAAAAAAACGGATTGGAAACATCAACAGAAGATGACGACGACGACGAAAGAAGAAACTTTGGAGGAAAAGCGTCGTGTTCTTCTTCATCTTCTTCTTTCTCTCCGTTGTTGTTGTCTCTTTTAGTAGTATTCGCGGGCGGTGTGACGACGGCGCAACCATCGTTCGCATCCATCGAAGATTCTCGGAAACAAGTCGTCCTCGACATCGAGCGGCGTTTGGAACTCGAACGACAGGAATCCATCAATAATAACGATATCGATAAAGAGAAGAGAGAACCGAGACCGAGGTGGGAAACGAAAGCGGAGGAAAGAGCGATGATGATGCGAGAATACGATCGACTGGCGATCCAACAAAAGGAAGAAAAAGAGGAATTCAATCGAAAAGCGACGGCGGTGTACGCGAGACAGGCGGCGGAGAGGAAGACGCTCGCGCGGATCGAGAAGGATGGCAATCCGGACGGGCTGTCGCAAAGCGAGAAGGAACAAGTCGCGAAGGAGGAAGGTGAGAGAGCGTACGAGATGACGATGAACGCGATAGACGCGTCTGAGCTGGAGTTGAAGGCGTACAATGAACGCATGGAAGAGAGGAGGCGGACGGCCTTGGAGAGGAACCGGGAGGAGTTGGAGAAGTTGGAAAAGATGGAGAGGAAAGAGAAGGAGGAGAGCGAGATTTTGGAGCAGATTTCGAAGAACTGCGAGAAGTCCTTGGAAGACGTGAACCCGTTCGACGATACCGTGTGTATTTAAACAACTTTTTTATATTGATGATGATACAAAAAACAAAGCAGCGCCGTTATGATTTATATACCTACTTTAATAACCGTACCCGGCTGCTGACGAAGACGAAGTCGAAGACGAACTCGTCGTCGAAGAATCTTCTTCGAAGAATCCCATCACTCTCGGAACTAAATGTTTAATCAACAACTCCAACGCGGACACTTCCCCGAACGACACCGGGATGTTCACGTTCAACTTCTCTCCAAACTTGGTCTGATTGTAATTCAAAAACACTCCCCCGGTGCCGTCCGGCATCGCTTCCATCTTCAAACTTTTCGTCACCGACCCTTGCGAACTCCCGCCCATCCCCGGGTCGTGGAAAAACTCCACCTTTTGCGCGATGCTTTGTCGACTCGGATTCAATCTGTTCGCCAACTCCGCGGCTTCAATCGGAGAAAGCATGAACGACCCTTTCCGAGTCCAATCGTATTTCCTCGTCCCGATGGACGGCGCGAATTCCAAGAGAATTCCGCCGGAACGTTTCATAATCGTCCGGCCTTGATGATCGGTCTCGAACGTCGGTTTGACCAATTTCACGGATAAAGCCGATTTCGATTTATAAATTGAAAAGTCCACGAACGTTCTGCCGCTCGACGATGACGATGACGAAGAATTGTTGTTGTTGTTGTTGTTATAACCGCCGCCGCCTCCGCCGTACGAAGAAGAAGACGAATACGAAGCGCCGGGGCCCCCGTAGTTATTGTTGCCTCGATTTTGCGTTTGCGTTTGCGTTTGCTGTTGCCCACTACTAAGACCACCACCACCACCACTCGCTCCCCACGGCGGCGCCGACGGCGTCTCTCTCGCGTAATAGTTATCCTTGTTGTTCGACGCAGCGTACGACGCCTCCTCCTCGCCAAAGGCGTTCGATTTCGCATCGCTGGGCACCCACTTAATCGCCCGATTCGCCCCCGGACCGGACAACCGATCGCCGTTGGAAACGACCAAAGGCGGCGACGCGAACGCGTCTTTGTATTGATTTTGCGCTTTTTCTTCTCGTTCTCCTCCTCCGTAGTAGTAGTTGTTGTTGTTATTCTCAGACGACGACGACGAAGAATAAAACGAAGAAGCGCTTTTCGTCGCTTTTCCGATTTCAAATCTCCCCGACGATGAAATCGTCCTCGTCCTCGTCCCCCAAAGCAGCGAAGAAGACCGAAACGAAGAAAAAAATCGAGAAGACGTCGTCTTCACGTTTTTGCCGCATCTCGTCGAGCACGAGGAGGCAGAAGAGGAGGAGGATTTCAGCGAGAAGATGTATAAACGAAGTGGACGAAAAGACGCAGACATTTTACGAGAACTAATTTGTAACGAGACTGTTGAAAAAATTTTTTTTGAAAAAAAACACTTGAGTTTTCAACATCAGAGAGACATTTTTTTTCCTCTTACGCGAAAAAAAAAAAGCAGCCGCGTGTTCAATTTCACACATCCAATGATGTCTCACTAATCTTGCGCATACTTAAACGCATACTCACACTCACACAGATTAAATCATCTCTTATCTTAGCCTTAATTGGGTTTAAAAGAGAGAAAGAGAGAGGATTCGAGGAGAATTCTTCTCTTAAAATGGTCGCGGAGTACTACTCTGGAGGAGGCGTCCCTCCTTCAAATCATCATCATCATCACAAAGACGTCCGCTTGCACCTCGCTTTGTTCGCGATACAATGCGTCTGCGCGATATACAACACCTTGTGCCAACTTTTCTTGAGTAAAAATGATGAGAGTAAAGATGATTGGCGCGCGGTGTTGGTGTTTTCCTTGTACAGGGACGTTTTAGCGGCGCCGTTGCTCTACGTGTGCGCGTTTTTGCACGATTCTCACCAACAACATGTCAGCGGTGGAGTCTCGTCAAACTTCAGATGGTTCCCGAGTTCGCAAGATTTTCCGCGAGTGTTATCGCAAGCGTTTCTGGGGATTTTTTGCAACCAACTCGCATCTTTACTCGGGATTCAACTCGTCGGAGCAGTTATGGCGTCTTTAGTACATCTGGCGACACCGATGTGTGCGATGGCGATCGCGGTGTATTTAGGACAAGAGAAGTTGAACGCGTTCATAGCGAGCGGAGTGGTGGTGGCGTGCGTAGGCGCGATGAGTATGAGCGCGATTGACGCGTACTTGAAAGACGTCAGCGTGGAAGAGGAGAAAAAAGAGAGCTCGCCGGTTGGGTTGTTTGCGTTGTTTGTGGGGAGTTTAGCGAGCGCGGTGTATTATAATTTACAAAAGATTACGTTGAAGAAGAAAGAGAACGTGCCGTTGATGGTGACGGCGTGGGAGTACGCGTTCGGGGCGTCCATGATGGCGTTGTGTGCGGTGATTTGCGTGCCGTTTGGTAATGAGGCAGAAGTATACGCGTACGATGGCGAGAACAGCGTGTCGTCCATAGCCGCAAACGCCATCACCTCGGGAGGAAGGAGCGCTGCGAATAAAAGGTGGGTGTTGGAAACGGAAGGCTTGTACGCTCTCTTCTTCGCCGTCGTGTTCAACTCCATCTTAAAGTACGCTTTGAGCGCGTATTGCAACAAAAGAGCCGGAGTGACATTACTCACCGTCTATTCCACGCTACAACCCGTAGTCACCGCCGTTTTAGCGCTTTTACTCTTATCCCAACCCTTACGGTGGGGCTACGTCGGCGCGTTTGCCATTTTTTACGGCGTCTGGTTAGTCGCCAAAGGAAGAGATCTGAACGCGACGAGCGGGAAGATGAAGTACGACGATTCCGCGCCAACAACAACATCAACAATATCAACATCGAATACTAATAACACTAGAAATAAAAAAGAGGAACAACCGTACAGTAGTCTTAGCAATAGCAAAGAGTTACGCGTTTAGAATTTAATTATTTGTAAATAGTACGCGGATGATACGCGATTGGATATGTGTATATGTGCGCTCTCTTTCATCGAAATCTCTTCACTTTCAGAGACTGTTCATCAGACCTTTTGAGACCAAAATTCAAACTATATATGTTCGTAAACGTGCTCGTCGCCGCGGCGTCCGCGACGACAACTTTCTTCGTCTCTCGTCGTAAAAGTCGTCGTAATGGTGAAAACAAAACGAACTTTGAGCAGGTATGTACGCGAAAGCGTTTTCTTTTGAGCAACGAAACGTTCCTCGCGGGGAAGAATTTCAAAATGTAATCCGCTGACACCAACAAAACGCTTCGTTTCTTTTTTCACATCAGGAGACTAATAGTACCGCCAATTTCCCGCCCTTTTTAGCGCGAGATGATGGGTGTTACTGCCGACAGTGTCCCCCGGATGATTCTTCGCCCGTTTCCTCCTCCTCCGCTTCTTTTGATGAAGGAGAAAACAAGGAAAATTTTGGACTCGATTCCCCGCCAAAGAAGAAACCAAATCCACTCTCGAAGGAAAAACGAGAGCGCTATTTATCCTGGGACGATTATTTCATGACCGTGGCGTTTTTGAGCAGTCAGAGGAGCAAAGATCCGAATAAACAAGTTGGGGCGGTGATTGCGTCGGAGTCAAAGTTGATATTGGGTAGGTTTTTTTTAATCTTATCGTTCGTTCGTCGTTGTTTGCGTCGTCTCGCTCGCTCGTCGCTCTCTCTTCGCGAAGTGGCGTTGACATTTTTTTGTGACTACATAAACAGGTGTGGGATACAACGGTTTTCCGCGAGGGTGCGGCGACGACGCCTTACCGTGGGCCAAGAAAAGTCCCACGGGCGATCCTCTCGAAACCAAATACGCGTACGTGTGCCACGCGGAGATGAACGCCATCATGAACAAAAATTCCGCGGACGTGAAGAACGGAACCATGTACGTGACCATGTATCCGTGCAACGAGTGCGCGAAGTTGATGATTCAAGCCGGGATTAGAGAGGTGGTGTATTGCGAAGGGAAGTTGAACAAGGACGATCGCGATAATAATAGTAATAAAAATAGTGCCAGTAAGAACAATAATAATAATAATAATAATAGTAAGAAGGTGTTCGGAGAGAACGCGAAGAACATCATCGACGGAGCAGCAGTAGCGACCACCGCGGCAGAGAAAAAAGAGGAAAAGAAAGTCGACCCGTCCTATTTTGCGAGCCAGAAGCTCCTCGCGTTGGCCGGTGTCACCGTTCGGCAATTCGAGCCGAAAGTGAAAGTCGATTTGACGTATTTACGCGATTAATAATAATTTAAGTCGTGTTGTTTTAAGTACCTTTCAAATAACACGCGGCGGATCTCTTCTTTTTATTCTACATTTATATATTTTGTTCAATACGCATCTCTCGCGCGCACTATGTGCGAGAGCGTCGTTTAGAATTCCTTCTCCCTTCCCGGCTCTCTCACTCTTTTTGTCTCTCTTTCTGTATTTTATAATATATTTCTCGTCGTTTTTTATTAGCAGCGCGTTCTTATAAATAAACAAACAGCTCAAATTAGTTGCCCTTCGCTTGCTCTCTTTCCTTCGCGTCGCTAATCTCCTCGACCGTTTCCCACTCGACCGCGCAATCCTCGGTGCACTCCTTAGCCGCTTTCAACGCGATTTCCAAAGACTTGGAAAGTTCCTTCACTCTCGCGCTCTCCTTCACTTTACCTTGAACTTTGCCCAAACTCTTCGCCGCGGTTTCGATGGAATCCAAAACCGCCTTGTCCATCTCCCCAGACTTGGCCGCTTTCAATGCATCTTGGGAAGCTTTGATAAACGCCAAATCTTCTTTGGACACTTCCGCATCGACCGCCGCCGGTTCTTTCTTGGCGTGCGCGGACGCGGCGGAGATTTCCTCCACCACGTCCCAGTTCGCGGCGCAATCGTCCACGCATTCTTGCGCGTTTTTGATGGCATCTTCCAAAGCTTTGGACACCGCGGCTTGGTCCGCCATGCGGACGATCGTGTTCACTCTTCGAGCAGATGTGGCTTTTTGCTGTTTTGTGATTCGATGGACAAAAATGTTTGAGAAAGACAGAAAGAGGGTCAGTAATCCTCTCGCGTAGGTTCGTTTCCCCGACGGGGAGATGATCTCTCTGACCCTCGAGATGATATATCATCTCTCAGCTTTCCTCTTCTTTTGCTAACGAAATCAAAGCTCGAAGCGAAAAAAAACAACAACACGAAGAACAACGCGTCGTCGCGTTGTCCTTTTCGCGTCCGAAAGAACAACCGAAGCTTTTTCCTCCAAAGTCGAAAGAGGAAAGAACGCGATGGTGATGACGCGATCGATTACTAAAAAAGAGAACTACTAATCCACCCCCAAAAATGCATCGCTTCTTTCGAGGAGAAAAGCAGAGAGCAACGAGAAGTAAAGCGAGGAGGGTTACGCATCACAAAGAAGATAAAACGCGCAATACTCGTACCTGTCTCGTGATCACTTTGCAGTGCGCGAACGCGGAGGCTCTTTGGGCGATCATGGATTGCATCTTGTTCTTGTTTGTCTGTGTTTTTGAAGTAATTCTCGGGCGGAAATGTGCTGAGTTGGTTTTCAATCAAAAACCCTAAATCTTATCTTGTTTTTCCTCCCTTGAATAGTAGAGGGAGGAGCGGGGAGTGTATATATACTGGTAGTAGCGTTAAGAAGACGAAGGAGGAGGAGGAGAAGAAGAAGAGTCCTCCAAAGCGTTTGATGTGTGTTAATATATATATATCTTTATATCTTTTCTTATCTCGTATAAACAACACCCGTCTGTCTTCTCGTTCTCGTTCGTTTATTTTTATCCTTCTTCTTTTCTTTTCTGTTGTGTGGGCTATGTTCTTTTAATAAAGTCTTTCCTCTCCTCTTTCTCTCTCTCTCTCTCTCTTTCACTTTGTTATCGAATTCTCTTTTTTAAGCGCCGCACATGAACTTGGCCGCCTCGACTAAATCGCTCGCTCTTTTCACGACTTCTTTCTCCATCTCCCCGGCGTACGGCACCGGGGCGTCTTCCATGCACAAACGCATCACCGGCGCGTCCAACTCGTCGAACAAGTTTTCGGAAACGATGGCGGATAACGTCGCGCCGACGCCACCGGTTCGCGTACTTTCGTCCAAGATTATCAACTTGTGCGTGCGTTCGAGAGAAGATTGGATGGTTCTCCAATCCACTGGTTTCATGCACGTCATTTCGATGAAATCAAACTCGATGCCGCTGGCGGCTAACTCTTTCATGGCTTCTTCAGATTCCTTGACGCCGTGTAAATACGTAACCACCGTGATCGCTTTGTTCGCCTTAACCGCCGCGTCCGAAGCCTTCGCGTGTTGCGTGGACTTGTGCAACGGTAAGAATTGGTTCGGGTTGCACGGACCTCTGGTCTTCATCATCTTCACCGGCAACAACAAAACGCCCGGCCCGTTGTCGCGAATCATAGATTTCGCTAAACCGTACGCCTCGTTCGGTTTACTCGCGGAGCAAATCTTCAAACCAGGGATGCCCATGATGTACGCGTGGAACGGTTGCGAGTGCTCCGCACCAAGCGATTGGTTCGGCGCGGTACCACCGGCACCGATGACGGTCATTGGCATTTTGAACTGCCCGCCGGTGGTGGCGTACGTGTTCCCGGCGGAAGAGAGTTCCGCCATGCCGTAGATACCAAAGTTTGCGTTCATCAACTCCACGATCGGCCTGTATCCGTTCATGGCTTCGCCCAAGGCTTTACCGATGAAGTGACCTTCGTCGATGATTTCATCCGCGGCTCGCAATCTCCCGAACGCTTGTTGCGTGTTCGCCGGAATGTTGTACGAAGACCCGGCTTGTAAATCCTCGGCGTGCGCCAAACACGTCGGGTCTCTCAACATTTCTTCCAAAACTGCCAAGTTGACCGCGTCACCGATGGAAATACCTTGCGGCGTATCGCACAATCCTCTCAAGTCCGCGATTCGCTTTTCCAACCCGGCTAAAGTGTTCGGGTCGACGATTTTCTTCGTCGTTTCTTGCGCCTTGGCCAAACCCATCTCCGGTTCGCGTTGCGAGTAATCCACTTGCCCGTTCGGATCTGGGTACTCCAACTCCGCCGCTAAACTCGGTGGCGGTGGCGGAGACGCGTCCGCAAAGTCCAACGCTCTCTTCACTTCGTCCTTCGCTTTCTTTGTCAACGCTTGCAAATCCAAACCTTGCGCGTGCGCGGACTGTTCGAAAATCGTAATCGGGTCGCACTCTTTTCTCGCCCATCTCTTCTCGTCCTTGCGGTTTCTCTCGTGTTCTGGATCCGCCGGCGAGTGACCGTTAAATCGAAACGTGTGCACTTGCAAAATTGCCGGACCTTTCGTTCTCACGTGGTTAATCGCCGCTTTACCAACCTTCAAGACATCCGTCACGTCTTGGCCGTCGACCAAGACGCCCGGGACGCCGTAATGCTTCCCTTGCTCAAACACCGACTGGTTTTGCGCGACATCCTTCGTGAACGTGTTAATCGCTCTCCCGTTATCGATAACCAAGAACAAAATCGGCAAATTCTCCTTCGCGGCGGCGTTCAAGCACTCCGCCATTCTCCCGTTTTGCGCGCCGCCTTCGCCGACAAACACAATCGCGATGCGTTCGTCCTCCATACCTTCCTTGCCTAAAAACTTATCCAAAACGATCGATCTCGCGGCGCCAACCGCGTACGGTAACTGCTCAGAAACCAACGCCCATCCACCTTGGAAGTTATTCTCCACGTCGTAAATGTGCATACTTCCTCCGGTACCTCTGCACGTCCCGCCGTCTTTCCCGTACAACTCCGCCATAACTTTACCGGCGTCCACGCCGCAGGCGATGGCGTGACAATGATCTCTGTAATACGAGTGCTTCAAATCAGACTTGCGAATGCTGTTCGCCAACAAGGCTGGAATAGACTCTTGCCCGTTATCCAAGTGCATGAACCCGCGAATCTTCCCGCCCATGTACGACTGGTTGCACTCGTTTTCAAAGTCTCTGCACAACTGCATCATCTCGTACGCGTTTTCCAACTCTTCCTTGGTCAATTCCCCGAACGTTTTTAAATCCTCCTCGGAGGTTTTAAACTCCGATTTCAAAACCGTTTGCGCGTCCTCCCACGGGGTCGAGATGCGCAAACGCTCCAGGTTTTTCGGGACGTCTTCCTTCTTTTGCGTCGTCGTTTTCGCGGCTGCCGCTTTCGCGAAGCATCTCAATCCTCCTCTCTTGTTGTTCTTGTTCTCGTTGTGATTGTTGCGCGTTTTAGTATTCGCAGTAGTGGTATTCAAAACGTGGTGTCGTCGCCCTCCCAACGCGAAACTCGTCGCCCGTGTCGTCGTCATCATCTTTATTAAACGCAACACACCGCGCAAAAGTGATTATTATCGTATCGAGTCTCGAGAAGTCACGCTCTCGGAATCTCTCTTTAATGGGGAAAGAAAAAAAATGGGGAGAGTAACGCTATCCACTAGTCAAGGAGTCAAGGAGTCGCTTTCTTTTGTGGGGCAACCAACCGCTTTTTTTCTTTCTTTTGCGGTTGAATTTTTTTCGTGGTCGTGGTTGCTTTTGCTCCTTTTTTACAACAACAAGGAGGAGGAGCTCTTTTTTTTTTCCGAAAAGCTTTTGTCCTTCCTTCCTCTCTTTTTCGGGGCGTCCTTTACTCACAAAAAGTCACCATTTATCCGATATACAATAATCGTCTACGAAACGCGCGCGGATATATATTTATACGTAACGCATGCGTTCCTTTAAAACAGAATAAACGCGCAGCACGTTTTCGTGAGAACAACGGAGGAGGTTTTTGTGCTTTTCACGCGCGCGCTCTCTCTTTTGAGACGATGTTTTTGACGACGATGAATGAGACTTTGAAGACGTCGTTTTTGTCGTTTGGAGAGAGGAGGAACGAACATCATCCTCCCCGAGCGACAAAAACATCGTCCTTCTTGGCGAAAAGGAAAAGGAAAAGGAGGCGTTTGATGATATCTTCTCTTCCTCGCCGGGCGAGGACGACGATGAAGGCGTCGTCTGAATCGTCGTCGTCCGAGAAGAAGAGGAGCGAAAGAGTGCTCTTAGAAGAAAAAGAAACGACGAAGAGTAGTAATAAGAATAAGAATAAAGATGATAATACGAACGCAACAACATTAACAACAACAACAACATCGAGAGAGGTTTTACTGGCTGAATGCGCCGCGGACGCCAAAAGCGCGTCGTCGTTTTCGACGTGCGCGGATTCGTGCGAGGCGAACGTCGTCTTACTCGAGAACGAGTTACCGACCGCGGCGAAACGGCTGGAGTTTAAAAACGAGGACATCGACAATCGCCCGGGCGTGTATCACAGAGTGGGGAACTCGACGACGGAACAGGCGTTGGCGAATTCGGTGAATATTCTGTTAGGCGTTGGGACGTTATCGGTACCGTACGCGTTGAGAGAGAGCGGATGGGCAGGGATCGTCGTTTTATTGTTGTTGGGAGCGACGACGAATTACACCGGGAAGACGTTGATTCGATGTCAAAGGCGAGGCTCTTTGCCGATGCGAACGAATTTTAACACGTACTCGGACGTGAACGAAGACGGGAGCGTGACGGTTGTTAAAAAAGCGAGGAGAGCGTTAACCACGTATGAAGATATCGGTGAAGCGGCGTTTGGAGAGTTTGGGAGAAGTTTGATTAGTTGGGTGCTGTACGCGGAGTTGATCGGGACGTGCGGTTTGTTTTTCATCTTAGAAGGCGATCATTTGAAGTTGTTGTTTGAATCGACGATGTCGCAATCGAAAGAGACGCTGATGTTGTTAGCTGCCGGTGTTATGATCCCTACGACTTGGTTGGTTGATTTATCGAAACTTTCACTCATTGGCGCGTTGGGATTTGTCGCCTCGGTCGGTTTAACCGGAGTCGTTGGGTGGGATTTAATTCAAGCGTTGACGAATCCGAGCGGGTACGAGTTTCCGCACACGGCTTTGGTACATTATTCCACGTACCCTTTATCTTTCGGTTTGTTAGCGTTCGTGTTCGCGGGACACGCGGTGTTTCCCGCGATATACACGTCCATGCAAAAACCGGAAGAGTACGAGTCTATGCTAGACAAGACTTACGGGGTCGTCATGATTAACTGTTTACTTCTGGGATGCGCTGGGTATTTCTTATTCGGCGACCAAGTGTCCTCGGAGGTGACGTTAGATTTACCAGCTGGAATTATTAGCACGATTGCTCTAGGATTAATCACGATCAACCCGCTCGCGAAGTTCGCGTTAACGATGGACCCGGTCGCTCGAGGCGTAGAGGAGAAGTTCAATTTAGACACATCGAAAGCTGAAAATTTACTTCCCGCGAGAGTCTCTAGGACTGGTTTAGGATTGTTCGCGCTCGGTTTAGCCGTGAAACTTCCTTTTTTCGGCGTAGCCATGAGCTTAGTCGGCGCCGTGCTGACTTTATCGGTCAGTCTTATCTTTCCAACCGCGTGTTATCTAAAAATGTTCGGCGACGAGTTAGACGCCAAGGAGAAGTGGTTGAATTACGCCATCGTCGGTCTTGGATTTTTGTGCGTCGGAAGCGGCACGTACTCGGCGGTGAGCGCTTTGATGGACGCCAGCTCAGACTTTGGCATGTAGATATTATAGAGGAGAGATGCCTTCGGGTAGACATATAGATAGCAGCAACACGAATTTGTACATATTATTATTAGAAGTCAAAAAGCTAAGTTCACAGAGGAAAAACTAAATCTATCATCATCATCGTCATCGCAAACTGGTCCCTCGAAAACTCCCACCATCCTTCACAATCTCAAAACACACTTTCATCCACCACATGGGAAACACGATCCAAATCACGTTCGCGAATAGCACCACCATTTTGCTCCCGAAACTCGCCCGTTCGTAATAGCGCTGATACGTGTAATTCGAAAAGTAAATAACCGTTCCATACATCATCTGATAGTTAAATATCAACCCAATCAACCCGTACGCCAACGGCGATACGCCAAACCTGCTCAAATCGTACGTCGCTCCAATCGTCATTGCAATCGTCGGCGCAATCGTCACAAATCCGTTCCCAGTATCCACCCAAAACCCCCAACTTTGCGTCTGGACGTAACTCGGGTCCAACAGAGCGTACGTGGACCAAATCACGTGCCAATGTTTTAAACTCAAAGCTTCCCGAAGCGTGATTTTCTCGAACAAACACAAAGGCGTCGGTAAATCTCCTCCTCCTCCTCGTCGTTTTTCCACTTCCTTCTTCAACTTTCGGTACGTTTTTTGCACCTCGTTTTGGTGCACGAATAAACTCATCTCCCATATGCATATGAGAACGTTCACGGCGTTGAAAAGCGTCAACAACGCGTGGGTGAAGTTGATTCTTTTCTCGTTAACATCGTGATATAAATCGTAATGGACTTTGACGAACGGGAGCCAGAAAAGAAGAACGAATGCGGTCACGTACGTGAACGCGTGCAGTTTTGCCCCCCCCTTTTCGCTGCTGTTGCTCCTCATTCTTTTTCTCGGTTCGTCGTCGTGTGCTCCTCGCGGTAAAGAGCAGCTTTTGCCGTGCAAAGTTGTGTGTTTGTTTAGTCAATCGGATGTGAGGAGTTTTTAACTCTCTTTTCGTCCTCTGTCCAAAGAAATTTCTTAATTTGAGAAAAACGCTTACTTTTTTGGTCAAAAAAAAAACAACAACAAAACAAAAGCCTAATTAATAAGCGCACCACCTTTTCTTCGCTTTGAACGGGCGCTGTCGCGCGCTGTGTTTGTTGTTGTTGTTATCGTTGTAGTAAACGAAAGAGAGAAGGAGACGAAGGAAACGACGACGAAAACGAAAGATGATGATGAAAGCAAAAACATCTGTTGCGGTAAATGTAAACATTTATATCTATAATTCTCTCTTAAACTCTTGTTTTGTTAACACCCGGCAACAACGATTCGCGATTGATGATGGCGTTTTTAACTAACCACCACTTTTACCCCCTTTTACCACGCAGGAGAACTACGAGGACGCGAAGATGGATGATGATTTTCTCACCTTCTTTCGAGTCGAAGATATTTCCTTGAAAGATATCGATATGAACGTGGAGAGAGATTACGAAGATTTTGATCTCGACGCGCTTTTTTTAAAGAGCAGCAATGTGACTTTTAGCAGCGAAGAAACAGCAACAACCACGGAGGAGGAAGAGGATCAAAAGAAGATGAAGAAGATAAAGGTCAAAAAAGACGAAGATGAGGACGAGGATGCGATGATGCGCGCGTTTCTGTTCAACTGCGCGGACGAATACGTGGAAAAGTTTTGGACCGTGAGCGAGGACGTATTTTTGAACAAAATGTGGCAAAAACCTTCGACAAAACCGACTCCGTCGTCGGCGTCTTCAGACGAGACTTCCGAAGAAGACGAATCTTCGGGTGCTCTGTTTTTGGATCGATTGGAAGCGCTCGCGAAGGAGGACGAAGACGTCAAGGCGTTGTTTTTCTTGGACGATGTGACTCCCGCGGCTGAAGATGGCAACGAAGAAAAAGGTTTTGATCTTTCGCGCATGACGTTGAGCGAGGACATAAGAGGGAATAAAAATGTTCTCGGGGAGAAGTTGGCGGCAAACGTTCGAAGGCACGCGAGAGACGTGTTACTGTTCGAGCTCGAACGCGCTGGATTTCTCACCGCCGCCGAAAAGAAGACGAAGAAGAAGACGAAGAAACAGGATGAAAAGGAAGAGGATACGAACGCGACGATACCAACCTCTCCCACGCGAACTCCCAAGAAATCTTCTACGATACAACCGCAGCCGTGGGATAATCTTTCCTTCGCCATCGATCGCATTCGAGAGTTGCAAAAAAGCGTCGTCCAGATCGCTTCGTCCAGATCATTAAATCCCTCGAAAAACAATTACGACGACCAAAAAATCAACATCGTCGCCGATAACGTGTGCTCGAGTTTGCGAGATTTGAACAACATCGAAACTCGTCAACTGAATCGCGCAAAGAAGGCGATGAAAACGACTTTATCCGTCCCAGACGGGCGCGTGTTGCGAGTCATCGAAGATAAGTTCAAACATTCCAGGAAAGTTGCTCTGGTGGCGTTTGAAAAGTTTTGCGCAAAGACGACGACGACGTGCGAACACAATTCTATTCCTCGCGATGACCAGGAGAACGATAAAAAGTTGGTGAACACGCCCACTCGTGATAAGAAACATTTGAAGAGTGAAGAAGAGACACGCGGCGAGAATGATGACGTCGACGACGACGACGACGATGAAGGAGAAAAATCGAAACGACACGGGAAACGCGTCAAAAAAATTCTCTCAGAGTGGCTGTATGAAAACTTTTATCCGACGGGCACCAGAAAGCGACCGGTACCAACAAAAGTGGAGAAGAAAATGTTAGCCGAGAAAACTGGGTTGACGCAAACGCAAGTGACAGATTGGTTCGTAAACGCGCGGGCGAGGTTGTGGAAACCGAGAGTGGAAGGCATCGTGCGTTCGGTCATCGACGAGTTGAAGAACAAGGAAGGAATGTGAATAACGCGACGACGACGACGGCGACGGTTAATATCTTCTGGTATTATTATTATTATTATTATTATTATTATTATTATTATCATACCGTTATCACATCTTTCACTCTCTCTTTCTCTCTCGCGCTCTTCTCTTCGTCGCACTCGCGTTGAGAGAACACGCGAGAAGTTTTTACGGTTGCATCGTGTTCGCGGCTTCGTACGCCAACAATCGATCCTCCTCTCTTTTAAACGCCAAAAACTCCTCGCTCGGTTTCGGATGCGTCTTGCCGTTTTCCGTCTCGTAAAAATCTCGTATCTTTGGAATGTGTTCGGGCACGATAATCTGCCCCTCGTACTCCGGATCCGCGCCGTGCTTTTTCAACGCCTCCATCGCTTCCTCGTTTTGCATATTCTCCGCCCAACGATACGCCGTATCCCCGGCGTTATTCGACGCGTTCACTTTCGCCCCGAGCGAAACCAACAAATCGATCCCTTCCACCCAGTTATCGTACGCCGCGTTAAACAACGGCGTGTTCCCAGCCGCTTCGACCTCGTTCACGTCCATCTTTTCCTTCTCGATTAAATCTCTGATCAGATTCTCGTCTCGTCGAAACACCGCTCGGTGAATCTTCATCGGACCAACCACGCCTCTCCCGCGCATGGACCCGCCGCCGTCCTCTTTCACGCCGACGCACCCGTATTTTAAGGGGAACGGGCCGGAAACGCGTTTGTACCACGGTTCGATTTCCGTCATTTATCTTCTTACTCGCTTGTTTGTTCTTTGAAAATCTAACGCGTTTTGGATTCTTTTTTTTTCTTTTTTTTTCTTTTTTTTTAAGCGTTTTTGAGAAATTAGTGTTTAGGGTGTTCGTCGTCGTTGAAACCACCCTATTAAAATTCCAGTCAATCGTCAAGTCTTGCGCTATATCTTCATAAAGAAAAGAGAGAGAGAGAGAGTCAAGAAGAGAGACGGATCGAACGCGGAGAAGAGACAAAAAGAATGGGTCTCTTCGATGGTTTTTCCTCCTCCTCCTCTAAACCTTCGTCTTCTTTAAACGCCTCCTCCTCTAAAAACGACGCGTTTCCGATGAATTCTATTCTTTCCGATGATGTCGAAACTTCTCTCGTCGTGAACGCGAGCAACAACAACAAGCACAACAACAGAGGAGAAGAAGAAGAAACAATAACGATGATGGATAACAACAACAATCTCAGCGTCAACGAAATGCCGATGTCGCCGCAACCGTCGAAGGAAAAAGACCCGATAAAACTTTGGGGGGTGAAACTTTTGTTTTCCGAGAGGAGCATCTTTTGGCTCTTAGCCTCGGGGGCCTTGTTCGCCTACCTTGGATTTACGACGGTGCAAGAGTACGTGTTTCGAAATCACGCGAAAGAGGCTATTGGGTTTCGCTTCGGCGGCGTCGTGACGCTGGTGACGAGTTTTACGTACGCTTTGTTGGGGTTTTTGGAACGGTTGGCGAACGACGAGTTTAGAGAGAGCGGTAGCGGGAGTAGCGGTAGTAGTAGTAGTACTAGTGGGGGGGGTAATCATAGCAGAGGATTTAACGCGCTGATAGATGATGAAGAACAGCAAAAACACAACAACAAGAACGCTTTTAGAGGGAAGAATACGACGACGACGACGAGTTTTAAAAGGAGCTTTAATATTTTTAGAAGACGGGCGAAGCTTAAGGATTACGTGCTTTTAGCGACCATGACGAGCGGAGGGATGTATTTGACCAACTTTAGTTTATCGTATATTAATTACACGACGAGGATTGTCGCCAAATGTTCGAAAGTGATACCGACGATGGTTATGGGGGCGTTGATGCAAGGAAGGCGGTACGAGAAGAAAGATTATTTCGCGGCGATGACTTTGGTGTGCGGAGTGTGTTTGTTCGCGCTGGGAGACAGAGCGAGTTTGCCGCAGTTCCAACCCAAAGGGGTGGTGATGATAGTGTGCGCGTTATTTATTGAAGCCGCGGCGGGGAATTTCGAAGAGAAGAGGTTGTTCAACGTCAGTTTGCCGGCGTCGCACGCGGAAGTCGTCATGCACGCGAATATTTTCGGACTTTTAATGACTACGTTTGGAATGACTTTAAACGGCGAGATTTGGCCGATAGTCGCCTACATGAACTCCCACCGAGAGTGCGTGTTCCGAGCGATGATCGCGGCCTCTTTCGGATACATGAGCGTCTCCTTCATCTTGCTTTCCATTCGACAGTACGGCGCGACGAATACAGAGATTATTAAAGCTTTGAGAAAAATGCTCTCCATCGCGCTGTCGTTACTCTTGTATCCGAAACCGATGGGTTGGAGATACGTCACCGGTACGTGCGTGACCGCGTTCGGTATCCTGACCTTATACGCGATCAAGAAGCGAAGGTACGTGAAAGCAGCTGGTAACGCCGAGGCTTTTAAATAAAGAGTAGCATAGAATACGAGAGTTGTTCCAATACCGGTGATGATGTATTCATTTCTATTTCGCACACAAAAAGCAGCAATGTTTACTCCATTTTCCCTCCGCTCTTCGTCATAAAAACACTCACCTCCTCCGCGCACTCAAAGTCCCTATAACTCTTTCAAACACCAACCGAATACACAAATGGAGCTAATCAGCACGCAACGCATGAGCTACGAGTCGTGGCTGCACACGTGGAACCTCGAAGACGACGACGACTTTTCGAGCGGCGACGACGACGACGGCGAGTCTCGCGACACCAACACTAAAGAAAGAAGCGCGACGCTGAAGGATTTGCGAACAGTCCAAAGGCGCGAGTGTTCGCACGAGGAGGAGATAAACGGACAGTGCTGCGCGATATGTTTATCGAGGTTTACAAAAAAGAGAGAGGAGACGGAGGACGACGATGGGAACAAACAACGCGCGGGAGTTCAAAGGTGTTTTCGCCTGGCGGAGTTGCCGTGCAAACACGTCTACCACGAAGAGTGCATCGAGAGTTGGCTCGCTCGAAGCCGACGGTGTCCGACGTGTCGGAAGAGTTTACGAGAGAAGAAGAAGAAAACAGGAACGCAAGCGAAGAATGGAAGCGAAGAGAGGTTGTTATCGCGACCAAACGACGACGACGAGGAGGAGGAGGAGGAGGAGGACGACGACGCGCGCGCTCATCAGAGTCGACGGGAGTTGGAGCGCGAGTCCGTCCGTCGGCTGCGAGAGATGGAAACGCGGGCGCGCGAGCGAAGAGCGAGGGAGATAGAGGAGGAGAGGCGCGCGAGGAGAAGGAATAGGATGGAGACGGTTTTAGAACACGAAGGAATGAACGAGGAGATCTTTGAGAGCGTCATGACGCACGCCATGGGGTTGTTAGAAGCAGCCGCGGTGGCGGGAGAGGAAGACGAGGAAGACGAGGACGTTGAAGAAGAAGAAGAAGAAGAAGAAGAGCAGAGGCTGCCAAGGGCCAGGGTAGCGAATCAAACAGGCGCTGGGTCGTTACTCGTCGGTACTCGCGGGAACAACTACGGGGCGAACGGTTCGAACACGTCGTAGTTTTATATAATAATAGTAGAAGTAGAAGTAGAGATGCTGTAAAGTTTATACAGTACATGACGCGCTAATTTATAATACACACACACTTTTAAACGAAAACTCTATAACTAAATGCAAGTTGCTTGTACGCGCTCTCGGTTCCTAAACCTCGACGGGCCCGTTCCCTGATCCTGATAAAGGATTCTCTTCGTCTTCGTCGGTAAAAGGTGAATTCGCATCGCGATAGTACCGGTTCGGAATGCCTAACCAAAATTTCCACATCTCAACACCTCTATCCCATTTGAAAGTTTGATCCGTATCGCAAGGCACGTTTGTTTTCGTGAGTTTGATTTCATCGCTGTCGTCTTCTTTTTCCATCGAGTACATGGCGTACATGCCTTCGTCTCGGGAACCGACGTTGGCGTCGTTGTCTCTCGGAAGCAAAACCGCTTCGCGAATGACAACGCGCGGGGTTTTTTGCTGTTGAGAAGAAGACGACAACGACGACGACAACATTTTCTTTTGTCTGTTCGCCGCGGTGTTACTCGATTTTGTCGTCAAGTACTGTGCCGTAGCTTGACGAAGTTGTATTCTCTCGTCTTCCGAAACCGAATCTTCTTCGATGATACGCTCGATCCAACCGTCCGCGTCTCGAAACAACGACGCGTTGGTCTTCTTAGAATCACAAAGTATCTTCACCATGCGCGATCTCGTTCGCGCGTCCGTTTTCGCCGCATTTTCCTCGCTCTCGCCTCTACAAAACGTTTCGTACACTCTCACCGCATCTTCGATTTTCGAATCTGCGGCGTAGGCGTCGATGATGACCAAATAACTCGCTGCGTCTGGCGAAACGCCCGTCGTACTTTCCAACTCGCGAATCAAATCAACGGTTTCATCAATCTCACCGCTCTTTGCCAGGGCGTTAAACGCCGCGTTGTATACTCTCACGTCTACGCGCACGCGCAAACGATCGATTTCTGCCAGGACCCATTTCGTCCCGCTCGCGTCTCTTCGCAAGGCGAAGAATTTCAACAACGTCGCGTACGTGTACTGATCTGGTTTCAATCCCGACTCCGCTAATCGCGAAAGCCATTCGTACGCATCGTTCGGTCGATCCGAAGCTACTGAGGCGTCTATTAACGTGTTGTACGTGATGAGATTTGGCGAACACTCTGCCTCTTCCATCTTCTTAAAGACCTCGTCGATGACTACTCTGGCGTAGTCGTCCACTCGTTTATTCTTCACGGAGGAATTGGACGAGAACAAGACGGAGACGCGTTTGAGAATGGCGTTAAACGTCGCCGTCGTCGGTTTCACGTTCACCGCTTGCATCACTTCTAACACTTTAAACATCTCGGTAATGATTTTCTTTTCTTCTTTTAAGCTCCCCGGCGTTTCGAATTCGCTGTAGTTGAGACCGTCAATGAACGCCGTAAACGTGTGCACGTTTGGTTTCACGTCAATTTTGTCTCTTCTGAGCATGCCGTCGAACAACACTTTCCTCGCCTCGTCGACCCGTCTCGCCAGACACAAACGTTGGATGTACGACGTGTACGCGCGCACGCCTGGTTTCGACCTCGCAGTGGCGTACTTCTTCCTCCCAGCGAGTTCAAGAAACTCTTCGGCTTTATCGAGTCGATTGCACTTGGCAAACGCGGTGACTAAAGCGCCAAACGTGGCTTCGTTTTCCGGGACGTTGAATCCCCGCATCATTTTCAGCGTCGATTCAATACCTTTGACGTTCTTTTCGTCTCCAAACGATTCAATCAACACGTTGAAACAAGACGCCGAGAGTAACTTTGGATTGGCTTTCGATAAAAACCGTTCCGCCTCGGACCGCTTCTTCGCGGAGACGAAAGCTCGGACGCCGGAGACGACCGCGTTGTTGTCAAACTCGGCCGGAAACGTTTTCTTCTCCTCCGTGAGGTGCGTTTCAAGACGTCGCCAAAAATCTAACGCCGTGTCCAACGTCGGCTCTACTCTCGGTCCGAGTGCGAGACACTTTGGATCGAGTAATTTCTTACTATTATTATTGCTACTGTTACTACCGCTACTCCTCGCCGCCGCTGCTTTCAGAGAACTATACGGCGCCTGCCGTTGCAACCTGCCATAGTACCCTTGCTCGTCTTCTTCTGAACAAAACTTGGCTAATATCTGAATCACGTCGCAATAACTTTCCAACGAACAAAATATCTTTTCTCCGCCTTTCCGCGCTTTGTACTTCTCTTCGGCTAACTTGAACACCGCCGCGACGTATCTCATGCGACTCGAACTTCTATTTCTATATCCCAGCGCTTTCGTTCGCGCCCTCTCCACGCGCACGAGCAACGCAATCGTCGCCGGGGAAACGATCGACACGGCGTTTTCGCCGTACTTCCCGCTCAAACACTCCCTCAACAAAGCGCAACAGTGCAACACGCAGTCTCGATCGATGGCCAACGCTTGCACGGCGCTGAATACGGTCACTCGTAAACCTGGTTTATCCGGATTCTTTTCCAGTTCAGAGAGAACAGATTGGCATATTTCCGCCGGAGTGGCCGTTTTCGAAAACTGCGACATCATCGAAGAAGGAGCAGAAGAAGAAGAGGAAGACGAAGCCGTCGACGACGTTGGTCTTCGTTGGTTCTTCCCGTACGACGCAGAAGAGTTTGGAGACCTCCAAGACGTAACGTTGTTGTTGTTCTTCGTGGAGGAGGCGTTTGCTGCGCTTTTGCTGCTACTCGCACTCCCACTCCTCCACCGTCGTCTCTCATCACAGTTCTCCTTTTCCGCGCTTTTGCTCGTTCTCACGCTTTCTCTTCTTTCGTCGTCGTTGGAAGAGGAGGACGACGGCGGATAAGAGGAAGACGACGAAGACGCACAAACCGACGAAGACTCTCGACGCCGCCCAAACCCGAAAAAGAAGAAAGGACTGTTCTCATCATCATCATCATCATCGTCACCGTTCCTCCTCTTCCTTCTCTCCGTCGTGAAAGTCGTTCTTCTGAAACGCTGTCGTTTCTCCCGTCGCGTTTGCCCGACACCAAAAATGCCTCTTCCCGACGACGACGATGTCGTCACGAGGCCCAATTTCGCACTCGTCATCAATGCCTTCGTTCTCTCTCCTAGTAGTAGTAGTAGTAGCAGTAGTATTCGTATTACCACCACTACGAGCACAGTTTATGTGTTACTGCACCACATCAGAGAGAGAGAGAGAAGCAAAGCAGTTCCCTCTTCTTTATCGTTTTAGTAAAGTCATCGTGATTTTTGCGTACGTTCCACAGACGAGAGCAGAGAGTCAAATGTCGTTTTGTGCGAACGAATTGTGAGCTTTTTTTTCTTGCTCCGGAGAAAAAAAAAAGTACGAACACCCTAAACAATGCAACACGCCAGACGCTGTCGTTTTGTGACGACGGTCCAAATTTTCTTTCTCTCTGCCGCTTCGAATCCTCACACGTATTCGTAGAAACACACTTAGAGAGAGAGAGAGAGAGAGCAGAAGAAACGCTTTAAAGAAGCGAGCACATCGTAAAATATATATAATCGGAGGAACTAAAGGTACGAACTGTAACAGAGTGAGGTTTTGAGGAGAGGAAAGAGAGATGATCATTTCTCTCCTTTTCTCTCTCTCTCTCGGGAAGGAGTCGGGGGATTCAAACGATCACAATAATCAAATCTTTCTTTCTCCGGTCTCTCTCTTTTTATATAAACCGTCTCTCGTCTCCCTCTCGAAACGCTTCGAGACGCGAGAGCGCGAGATCTGCTTTTGTTGCGCGAGATACTCTCTCGGTTTTGGCAATCGCTGACGATTTTACCGCCTCTCTTTTACCATCATCATCATATTATCATCCCACAGAGATCATCAAAAATCGTTTAATAGGAAAAGATGGCGCCTTCCAACAACAAATATTTGGAAAAAATCAAAGGCGACGTCTCTTTACATCGAGAGAGAGGCGCACAAAAAGGCGGCGGTTTCGAAGGAATCCCGTGGTTAGAGGACGAAGAATGGGACGGTCGAGTGTTGTGCTGCTCGGAATCCGTGTGTAAGAAACTCACCGCGTTTGGGTTTTTAATGTTAGTCATGGGGTTGATTTTTGGCTTGTACGTGTACGAGCCGGAGAAGGAAAGCGCGGATTTTATCGCCTACACGGGGAGTGGATTTTATACCCCGATCGCGTCGGTTACCTCGCGAATGGCTGTTGAAGGGTACAACACGGATTCGTTTAAAGCGGGACAGAGAAATGCGTTTACGTTGTCCATGGCGGAGTATTTGAACGTGCCGAGCAACGCGACGAAGGTGATTTTGGTGGAGGACAAATTGTGGAAGAAGAGAAGAAGTTTGAAAGCGTACTACGGGTTTGTGGACGTTGGGTACGTGGCGTACGCGAGAGATATGGAGCACGCGGATGAGTTGAAGACGAAGATTGAAGCGTTGGTGTATTCGGTAGAAGGAGATGCGAACTTGGCGTTTGTGCAGTTGATGAAGAAGAACGGGGTGAAGGCGGTCACCGTCCAAGGCGTGTACACGGAGTCGTTGATCAAAGCGCCACCGCCGCCGAGCCCGCCGCCGCCGGGACCGGGGACGGTTCCGGGCCCGCCGCCAACGCCGAACGACGAAGGGTCGCCGGCGTAATTTGATTGAGTAAACAACGAAAATGTGTTTAAATCGAGATGATTTGAATGCGCTTTTTTGCTCATATTGATGGGATTGTACAACAACAACAACAACAACAACAACAACAACACATGATAAGAACTGAATAAACGAGTGTTAAATATGATGAGAGCTTTAATATACGTATACATATATACATGCATATATAATGTTTTAATGAATTTTTAAAAACCGCATACTTAAATTAAAACACGATAATAGTCAAATGATGGTGATGATGAAAAAAGTGGATTTGTTTTATTTCAAGGGTCTGTGTTTTTGTCTGTTTCTTCTGTGTTCTGTCTTCGAAAACGAGAACTAGCAGCACGCCCCACCGGCTGGAGCACCACCACTCGACGCCGCCACTGGACTTGGTCCGCAATCGAACAACCCGTAATGCTTCGATCGATCGCCAACCACGTCGAAGTGTTTCCCCAACCACGTCTCGCCTAACATAGATCCGGTGTTCCCGCACACCAACATCGGTTTCCCGGTTTCCAATCTGTGGTGGTCGTCCAACGAATACGCGTTCGGGTTTCCTTCGATTGTTCCTTTGTACACCGCGTACTGGCCGTAATCCTCGCACAACGTTTCCAACCTCCCGGCGGGTAACTTGAACAACCTGTATGTGATTGAATAAAACGTAGCCTCGCCCAATAACTCTTGCAACTTTTCATCCTTCACTTCAATCACGTGTCCTTCCAACACTCTCGGATCGGTAAACCCAACCGACACGCACAACCGTTTAAAGTCTTCCACGTACATCGCCCCGCCTAAACACTCGCCCAACAAAACCGGATCCTTCCTCAACTCTTGATCCAAGCGTCGATCGCAATACACGTCCGAAAAATAAAACTCGCCTCCGTCCGCCAACGCGTCGTACACGCCTTGCAAAACAGCCTTCTTATCCGGACTTAAATTCACCACGCAGTTGGAAATGGCTAAATCGATCGTTCCGTTCTCAACGCCAGCCTGTTTCACGTTCTCGATTTCTCCTTTCACAAACTTCATGTTGTTTTCTTTATACCCGAGCGTTTGCTTGCAATACTCGTCCACGTACTTCCTCGCCACGTCTAACTGATTATCAGTCATATCCACGCCCGTCACGAACCCTTTCTCCCCGACCAAACTCGCCGCCACGTAACAATCTCTCCCCGAACCGGAGCCTAAATCTAAAACCCGTAACCCTTCGATCCCTTGCGGCGTCGGCGATCCGCACCCGTAATATTTCGCCTTGATTTCATCCGGCACCAGACGTAAACATTTTTTAAGATACGTCGGCAATCCACCGGGCGTGCAACACGCGCTCGTTTTCAAATCCGCAGACGTCGTCAGCGTTTCCCCGTAGTACTGTTCCACGGATTTTTTGATCAGATCGTCGCCGCCTTCGATGGTCGCCCCGAGGAGCGTGTCCATCATCGCGTTCGAAGAGGAAGAGGAAGATGCTTTCGTCACAATTCGATTACTCGTCGAAACTTTTTTCTTTTGCTGCTGAACTTTAGAAAAGAAGAAGAGAGGGGACGAGGTCGAAGCGAACGACGCGGAGGACATTAATTTTATAACAACGCGAAAGAGAGTTTCAGAGAGACTTCGGCGGTGGTGGTGGAAAGATGTACTACCGCTTTGCAATGAGGAGGGGATGTGACGTCGTTTTTTTTTGGAGTTTCGTCTCACGAGAGAGTCTCTTTCTACAACTACTATTCTACTACACTTATTACATCTTTTTTTTCACGTTCGGTTGATTCTGAGCGCCTTTATGAACGACTCGATTCTTACCATCGAAGGTTTCCCACGTATCTATGTTCTTGCTCGCTTCGTTTATGCACGCGATCAACAACTTGACCAACTCGTTGTCGGACTTTTCCGGCGGCGCGAGCAAATCTCTCGGCGGTATGCCGTTTTGGTAGGTTCGCTTATCGAACCTCCACTGGCCGAATTTACCCGGGGTGAACGTGCCGTTTAAGGCGTAGTCCATGCCGTAGGTGAAGTGGATGGAGAGGAAGTCACCGATGGACTTGTCCCAGGGCGGTTGCGCGGTGAGCTGCGGGCGCAAGTCGTGTTGTAATCCGACGCGGTAGGCGGCGATGGTGTAACCGTACATTTCGAGAACCCATCCCCAATCTCGATTGGCTTCTTTGTCTTTTTTGATCGCTAAGGTGGTTTCTACCCAAACTGGGGCGAGTCGTTTCAAATCGTCTTTGCGAATGAAGACTGGGGAGGAACCGATCGGATCGACTTTTTCGATATCTTGAGCGCTCATTTTATCGTTTCCGACGAAGCGTTTGACTAAAGTTGGCCATCGAGACGGTTCGATGTAAAAGAACGGGAACGCGGCCGGTCGTTCGCCAATCATCAGGTTAGGAATCGGTTTGATGTACACGTGATCGGGTTCAGCCATTAACACGTACGTTTCTTCAATTTTGTCGCACTTTTCAAAGTACTGCATAAACGCGTTTGGTCTGCTCAAGACGACAAATCCCATCTCGTTGTCTAATCGATCGACCACGCAGGTTGGAATTTCCGACATCAACGAATCCGGTTTGTCGTGCAAAACTCGAGTAAAACCACCCATTTGACACGGCTCTTCCTTCGTTTCCTGCTCCACGCATATCTTTTTCTGTTTCTTCCAGTGAAAATACATTACGCGCACTTGCCACGCCTGATAGACGTTCGCGTTCGTCGTGACCAACGTGTGAAACTTCCGATGACTCCCCGGGTCTCCTTTTGTCGGTAACTGCGGTGCCAAACTCCCACTCGTCCACGGATTCGCCGAATCTTTCGCGCCAATCGCCATCTCCGGCCTCGCTTGGTGCTTCAACCAACACGCTCGATACTTTTGCCCTAAACACCCGTTCGCGTCCCCGCACCACACCCACACGTTGCACGCCCGGTCGCCGACGGCTTTCCCGTCCGGGTTCATGGAGAGACAATCCTCGTGACACTCTCTCGCGCTCGATTTAAAGTTGTTCTCGCCCCATTTCGACACGGACCCGGAATATTCCGCGTGAACTATTGGATTAAAATCGCCCCATTTGCCTACTACTTCTAAAGGTTGTTGTTTTGCGTTTTTTCGTTGTTGCAACGAACCACCACCACTCTCGACACCATCATCACCATCATCATCATTTTTAGAAGAAGATGAAGACGAATATCCTCCCGCGCTGCTTTTTGCAACGGAGTAAGAGGAGGACGCCTTCGTCGACTCGCTCCTTTCCAAACTCGAAGAAGAAGAAGACCCCGCCGAGTGCAACAACAACTCTCGGTGTTCTCGATGAGATCTTTTCGATTGACTCGCGAAAAACGCATCGAGCGCGTTGAAGGTGAACAAAAACGCGGCGAAGAACGCGAGCAAACGCGCGAGACGCAAGGTTTTGCGTTCGCTCGTCGTCGTCCGCATGATGATGATGAAGAGGAGGAGGAGATAGAGGAGGAGGGAAACGAGTTTTGTGTGTTTACCGCGCGAGTAAATTTGTGCGAAATTTCGCTCATTCTTCTTTTAGAAAAGGACGAGATTTCTCTCTCGTTATCGTCGTCGATCGACGCTACCGCCGCTGCTAAGGCTACTACTGCTACCAGTGCTAATGCTAGTGTTAGTACTGCGCTTGGAGGAGGAGGAGAAGGAGGAGGAGGAGGACACGTCGTCGTCTTCAGAGGAACTCGTATCCGAACGCTCTTCGTTATCGGCTTCGGTATCGCGCTCGTCGATTGGTTTTCGTTCCGAATCGGAGAGCGAGGAAGAGCGGTCGTCGTCGCAATCATCATCTTCTTCTTCTTCTTCTTTCTCTGCGTTGTCGTCGTCGTCCTTCTCGCTTTGTTGATCGTCGTCGTTGCTCTCTCTTTCCGCTCCACCACCTTCGTCCTTTCGTCCTTTCTCTTGTTGGAACCTCCGTTTGCGTTCGTCGATGTCGGAAGATCCTCCTCTCGAGCTGACCGAGGCTTCGCTTCCGCCGTCCTCGTCCGAGCTTTGCTGTTGGCGAAGAATGTCTGGGACGTAGTTTTCGTCGAAAACGACCGGAGATTCGAAACCTCCCAACTCCTCGTCGTCTTGGTAGTTGTCGTTTCCGTCCTCGTTATCTCCTTCTTTCCCTTCGTCGACGTTTCCTCTTTTCTCTTTAAACGTCTTCGTGCCGATGGAATTGCTCCCAAACACGTTCACCAACGCGTTTTTCATCTTCATCCCGATACCCTCCTCCTCTCGACTCTTTCCCTCCTCCAACAACGCTTGCTCGCTCAACTCTAAGTTTTGCTTATATGCAATCTTCTCCTTTACTTTTTCTAAATCCTCGGTAAACTCCGCCAACCGTTTCTCCGTCTCTTTCTTTGCGATTTCCGGGTCTTGCTCTTGCAACAACAATCCTCTTTTCCGCATGTGCTCGGCGAACCGATCCGCGCTATCGTCTTCGTCCGCGTACTGTCTGAAATCAAACCAACTCGGCGGTATTGGTTCGCAGAAAATCTCGAAACAGTTTTTGCAGCAATTCCCCCTCGTGTACGGATTCTCCGCGTCGCTCCTTTCGCGGAAGTTTTCGTACGTCGTTTGGTTTTGCCAAATCAACACGACGTGGAACGCCGAAAGCGCAAAGACAAACATAAACCCAAACAGAGCGATTATGCCACAAAACAGAGCCGCTCCAGACGCTCTCAACGCACCAGTTACCGCTTGAGTGTTCACCGACTTCCCCGTCGCTGGATCCACCTCGTCGTTTCTCTCGTCAATCTCCACCAAAATGCTCAACACGCAACTACCCACGACGAAACCGCACCATAACGTCGTCCCAAACACGAACAATAAAAAATGTCTATAATTCCTCCTTCCGATGGTCGTCCCGACCCACGGACAGTGATGGTCAAACTTCTCCACGCAATCGTTATTTATCGAACAGTGATGCGCTCTCGGCGGTTGGAAAAAATTCGTCGTGTCGTTCCATTTCACCGTCACGAGTTTCTTCGTCGGTTCGTGCGGCACGTCTCGGACTCGTTCTCTCGGCGGATCGTTCCGGTCTCTCGGTGGCGGTCTCGGTAGTCTCGGAAGTATCCCAGGATCCATCGTCCCGGTTCTCACTAAGCACGCTATAACGTATATCGGCCAAACCGTCGAAACCGCTTGCCACGCCCACGAATATTCTCTCGACAAATCCGGCGCGACTGCGCTCGTAAACACCACGGACGGGACTAAAACTAAAACTATCGTGTTTAAAAACGCTTTGTAATTCGGACCGACGATTATTCGTCCGTCCCAGAAGAACTTGTCGTTTCCCGGCCATATTTGGTACACTTTTTGCCTCTCTCTTTCTCTTCTTTCTGAATCGTCATCATCTCCGCTCTCCGTCTGCTCATGAGCTCGCTCTTCGTCGTTTGAATCGTCTGAATACTCGTGAGTGTTAGTATTACTCTTCCCGTCTTTCTTCTTGGCGCGTCTTTTCCCTCCTCTTCTTCTCTTTCTCTTCTCGTTTTCTCCTTCTCCTTCCCCGGGTGGAACGAACCAATCCGACATTTGAGATGATTTGATGCGCGTTAAAAGTACTCGAGATGAACGCTCCTCACCAAAAAAAGCGACGATAAAAACGCCCAACGATATCAACCAACCTCTGCGTCTCTCTTTTTTTCTCTCTCTCTCTCGGGCTTTGTTTATGAGTATCACTGCGCTCCTTTTTGTGAGGGGGAAAACGCCTCTTTTTTCCCCTAAAATACCTCAGAATGTTCCCGTGCGTCATTCCGCGCGGATTAGGACTTCGTTTCTCGGCAGCATCGTCGCACCAAAAGTCGTCGTCACGAAAGTATCCTCGTCCGCGTCGTCGTCCTCGTCCTCGTCGTTCGTTTGTTTTCGAGAAGAAAGGAAAAGAAACCAATCGTTTTGTTCTCGCTGTTGGTGCGACGACAAAATTCGAAAGATACAGGAGCAGTTGGAGAGAAACGCGGAGGCAAAGCCGCGCTTTGTCGGCGATGAAAAACGAGGACGAAAATGGTCTCGAAGCAGCAACGTTCGAGGAGGAGGAGGAGGAGGATTTTGATGATTTCCAAACGAAAACACTCGAAGCGTTTCATTTATTCGCGGTGCCAAATTTGGAAAGCGAGAGCAGAACGAACTACAAAGGGAAAGCGGGGAAGAAAATCGGGATCGTAGGCGGCGACCGGAAGTACGCAGGCGCGCCGTATTTTGCAGCCATGGCGGCGTGCAGAGCAGGCGCGGATTTAGTGCACGTGTTTTGTCACGAAGAAGCAGCAGGGGCGATTAAGAGTTACTCTCCGGATGTCATCGTGCACGCGTGTTTGAAAGACGAAAGAGACGCGCGCGAGTCGGGAGTAAGTCTCGAGGACCTTCAAGATCAGTTTTTGAAAGAGAATAGGGAGATGATATCGAGGATGGATGCGATTGTTATCGGTCCTGGGTTAGGGAGGGATAGTTACACGTGGTCGTTCGCGCGTTTATGTTTCAGCATAGCGAGAACCGTAAACGCGCCCGTTGTATTCGACGCGGATGCGTTGTTCATGATACACGCTTCCGAAACGCTTAAACCGCTTGTGAGATTTACGATGGAAAAAGCCCCTCCTGTCGGCGTCAACGGTTACGTCGTTTTCACACCGAACGTTCGCGAATATACGTATGGTTTCGATCCTAACGATACTACTGGGAAAACTGTGGACAACGTGGACGCTTTCTTGGAATCGAGCGACGGCCACGTAGGAAGTTGTCACACGTTCTACCCTAGCATCTTAGCAAAAGGCGCGGACGATATATACGTGCATTTAGTGAAAGGATTGAAAGAAGGTCCAACGAAATTCGAGAACGTTCCGGGATCCAAGAAGCGATGCGGCGGTCAAGGCGACATACTCTCCGGAGTCCTCGCTGTCTTTCTAGCTTGGTCGAACGACCGATACAGGCGAGACCTCGAACGCGACCCGGAGACGATGACTAACGATCTAAAAGTCGAACAATACTTCCGTAAATCTTCAAAACTCGCCTGCTTCTCTGCCTCGAAACTCACTCGCGAAGCCGCGCGAAGAGCCTACGAAAAACAGAAGCGAAGTTTACAAAGTTCGGATATTTTACTCGAACTGCCAAACGCGCTCGAGGATTTGTTTCCGTCCGTCCTTTGCGACCCCGCTAAGGAGGAGGAGGGAGACGATGACGATAAAGGCCAGAGAGAGATTGCAGAGTAGTAATAGTAATAGTCAAAAAATAGTTTTAGTTCATGTCGTTTTTTCTCGCGTCCTCGAGTCGCGCGTCGTTGTTTGAGAAGCCCTCTTTCCTGTTTCCCTCAGTTTGCTCTCTTCTGTTCTTTTCGATCGGATTAAAAATCTCATCAAACGTCACACAAAACCACGCGCAAAAACCCGAATAAAATGCCGCCAAAGAAGAAAGAAGTGGAGGAAGAACCTCTCGGCCCGTGGTCGTTGGGTCGTTTTTCGAGCAACTTGAAAGTCGGCATCGTCGGCATGCCGAACGTCGGGAAATCGACCTTGTATAACGCGTTGACGAACTGCGCGATTCCGGCGGAAAATTTCCCGTTTTGCACCATCGACCCGAACAACACGCGCGTGAACGTCCCGGACGAACGCTTCGATTGGTTGGTGAACACGCACAAACCTAAATCTGTGGTGCAGCCGTATTTAGAGGTGGTAGATATCGCGGGTTTAGTGAAAGGCGCGGCGGATGGTGCCGGTCTCGGGAACGCATTTTTGAGTCACATTAAAGCGACGGATGGGGTGATTCACTGTTTGCGAGCGTTTGACGACGCGGATGTGATTCACGTGGAAGATCGCGTTGATCCGGTGGAGGATATCGAAATTATTACGAACGAGTTACGAGTGAAAGATTTAGAGTTTATGAATAACGCGAAAGCAAAGTTGGATAAAGATAGACCGACGGCGCCCGCGGCGAAGAAGGAGAAGGAGAACGAGATGAGCACGATTGACAAAGTGATCGAATGTTTGGAGAGTGGGAAGGACGTGAGGAATAACATGGAGAACTGGACGACCAACGACGTGATGTATTTGAACAAGTACGGGTTGTTGACGTCGAAACCGGCGATGTATTTGGTGAATTTGAGCAGAAATGATTTCCAAAGGAAGAAGAATAAATGGTTGGTGAAAATCCACGAGTGGATCCAAGCGCACGGCGGCGGGTCGTTGATTCCGTTTTGCGGCGAAGTCGAGGCGGAATTGCAAGCCGTGGAAGGCGAAGAGGAGAAGGAGAAGTGGTTGAAAGAGAACGAGTTGACGACGTCGTTGCCGAAGATTATTAAGACGGCGTTTTCGATGGTGCATTTGATTTATTTCTTCACGGCTGGACCGGACGAGGTGAAAGCGTGGTGCATTCGTAAAGGATACAAAGCGCCGCAAGCGGCTGGGGCTATTCACACCGATTTCGAGAGAGGGTTTATTTGCGCCGAAGTTATGAGTTTTGACGATTTGAAGAGCATGGGTACAGAGCAAGAGGTGAAAGCGAAAGGGAGGTATAGACAGGAAGGGAAAGGGTACACGGTGGAAGACGGGGACGTGATTTTCTTCAAGTTCAACGTGAGCGGAGCGAAAGGTAAGAAGTAATGAAAGGCACAAAATAAAAAACACACATATATATAGAGAGAGAGAGAGAGAGAATGAGTCAAAAATCAAACGCGAGAATTATATGGTTGTTTCTCGATCCATTCGCAAATCTTTCTTCGTTTGTAAGCGTCTTCGCACCCGTACGCGGCGCGCATACAATCGACTTTATTCCACGGACAGTTCTTCACCTCCCTCAAATACCTCAACGCTTTGATGTTTCCCAACAAAGATGCCCATAAACACGCGGATTCGTCAAATTTTGCCTCACACTGTTCGACTAAATACTTCACCACTTTATCGGTGTGATTATACGCCGCGTTTCGAACGCACTCTGGGTCGCGTTTCAAAATCTTCTCTTTCACGATCGGTCTCTCTCGAACGAGATGACGAATAATCGCAATCGTTGCGTTTGGATTTTTAAGTGAATTAGCCCCGTTTCCTCGAATTAAAGCGTGAATGTTCTGTCTGTTATTCACGTCCAAGCCTCGATCGAGAGCCAGTTTGCACATCTGGACCGTTCGAATGTTAGATATCTCCTCCGGTAACGTAGGCAGTCTCGATTTGGCTTTAATCGACGCTTCAAAGCACTCGCGAGAACACGCCGCGAAATTGGAGATGTTTTTATCCAAATGCGGTGATATGTGGAACGAGAATATCTCCGGGTGCGTTTGCAAAAGTTTCTCGAGAGGAGCCTTTAAAAGATGTATGTTTTTGGTTTTGGAAGAAGAGCTTCGTTTTTGTTGTTGTTCTGGTGTTTCTTCTTCGTCTTCTTCTTCTTCTTCTTTAACTTCTTCTTCTCGCCTTCTTCCAAAGAACAGAAGAAAACGAACAGACGTTACCGCGCTTTCAAAAACCAATCTCCACATCCTCCACAGACCGTTCACGCACGCGTCGAAAACAAAGCGTAAAAACGGTTTGAAATTTTCAACGCATATAGCGAACACTCCGAGACAAAGCCAAGAAAAAATGGCGATCGAGGCAAACGCGACGAACGCGATTTGGAGGAAGATAGTTTGAACCCGGTGGAATAACAACAAGAAGACGTCTTCCATGATGAAGAAGTTGTTTTATGTATCTCGTCGTCGTCGTCGTCGTCGTGATCAAACTTCTTTTTTTCTCTCGTTTTTTACGTTAGTAGTGGGAGTTTTTTCCATCACCCGAGTCCGCGTATTTTGAATTTACTAAACTCTTTCTTCACTTTCTTCTTCTTCTTCGTAAAAAACGCGCCGCTTAGAATAGTAACCCCATGACGGATCCTAACTGCGTCGATTTAACTTTGGAAAGCGACGAAGAAACACATGCGAAAGGTAACGACGGTACGTTTTTTGCAGTTCTTTGCTTGCTTCTTTGTTCGCGACGTCGACTTTGCGACGCTTCTTAATCGCGACTCGACGAGAGAAATGTCATTTTCAAACGCGTGCATATTCTTGGTTTTTTTCTTCTTCTTCTTCTTCTTCTTCTTCTTCTAAGTACGCTCGTCTTTTGATGCGGTTGCTTTTCAAACCTTCATCTTCGAGCGTAAAGAGTACGAAGAAGAGTTCGCGCGCGCGCCGTTGAGTTTTCGACGTTCGCATCGTTCGTTGTTTTGCGACGACTGCTTTTGTTTTTGCTTTTGGTTGTTGTCGTTCGAGCGTTGGTCGTCGTCGTTTTCGTCAGGAGGGTCCAAATCGACACAAAAAAAAGAAGAAGAAATGTAAACAACTGAAAACAACCTCGTCGTCGTCGTCGTCGTCGTCGTCGTCCTCGCGTCTTCTTGACGACGCCTTTTCTTATGAATAACCTCTTACGAAACACAACAACACAGGTGGGAATGGTTCCGTTTTGCTGCAGCAACAGCAGCAGCAGCAGCAGCAGCAGCAGTCGCAGCAGCAGCAGCAGCAGCAGGTTGATGTTATTGTAATTGACGGCTCTCCTTCGTCACAAGGAGACGACGCCGGAACGAAGAAGAAGAAGAAGAGAGGACCGTCTATTCCTCCCGCTGATGATGCGAGTAATAAAAAGACGATGCATCAGAAAGAAATCACAAGGTGGAGGAGGATGTTTGGGATGGAAGAAGAAGAGAAAGAGCAGAAGATGCCAGGGGCGAGAAGATTTGACGCGGCGAAGACGACGACGAGGATGATGGGATCGATGACGACGCAAGGAACGACGCAAATGATGGGCGCCGTGGATGAGTCTGTGTTTGATTCTGCCGACGACTCTCTCGAGAAGAAGGAAGAGAAGAAGGAAGTGAAGCTCGCCGCACGTCGTGCAAACGATCATCAAGTGTCGAAACTCTTCACGGATTCGTACACGGAGAAGGAGAACGGCGATTTTGAATACGTTATGACGGAAGCAAGCGTCTTGGAAGGAAGCATGTTGGCGGACGATAAAATAGTTGAGATTTTGGTTGGCGCTGAAGATTGCGACGACGAAAGCTCTGAACTCGAGGACGAGGTCGACGAGGACGAGGTCGACGAGGACGAGGTCGACGAGGACGAGGTCTTTGAATTGATGAAAGTGACGCCATCGAGTACTGACACGCGCGACGCGTATAACGCGCACCCGGCTTACGTAACGGGTCCAGAAGCATTAGGTATCTTTCGTGCGGCGCGAGAGTTTCAACGCCGCTTCCATGAAGTGGTATCAAATCCTCTCGAAGCCGACGGCTCCCGACCAAAATGCCCGACCGACCCGGAGGGCGAGTTGTGGTACTTCAACCACCCCATCGAAAGAGATGATGAAACGTTTGGTTTCGGTAAAGCGTTTCGTTCGACGGCCGAAAACATGAGTGAGGCAGAAAAATCCGTTCGGGAAGAAAAATCCGCGGTAGCCTTGCGTATACCGCTGAGCTTTGCTGGTTTGTCCAAAGAAGGCGCCGGGACGTATCGCCGAAGAAATGGCGGTCCTTTGTTGACTTCACCGACGAGTCGCGGAACGGAGACTTTGATCCGCGCTTCAATGGAAGCTCTCGGTGGTATCAATGCGGTCCTCCCCGCTTCTGACGGCTCCATTGATTCTGTTGTCACGCTTTGTTCGAGCTCCATTGATTCTGTTGTCACGCTTTGTTCGAACGTCTGCGTGAACGGTTTTTACGACAGATACCCTTGGGGGGACTTTTTGTCCCCCGAAACCGACCGCATCGAGGCGGCAAAGCACAGACGGTTCAATGGTAAAAACCAACTCGGAACTTTGACGTTGGAGTTGACGAACGAGTCCGCGGAGAATATAGTCCGCATTCTCTTTAACTTGACGAAAGAAACGAGAACATTGTCTGGTTTGGAAAAGTTTGCTTTTGAAGTGAACTCGGTGAAGTGCATGATCTTCTTGTACGCGGCGGCGAGGCGAATCGGCATATCCGATGAAGAATTCCACCGCTGCTTTCCTTTCCAGTGGACAGGAGTCCACACGTCTTTGTACGCGCGAAAGATGTTCCCAGCTGTACTCGTCAAACGGCTCTTAACGCTGTGTCGGTACTACAACGTGTCCGTTTTTGACCCGAATGGCGTTGAGTCGATGCTGCCGAAACGCGTGAACGTGCAACCACGTTTAGGTGGATCTGGGCAAGTGAACTGGACGGAGGAAGAAGTCGAGATGTTGTGTAAATGCGCTATTGACCACAAAGGAGCGCACGACGGCATGTATGATGACTTCAAAGCGAAGCATCCAGTGGCGTTTCAAAGACACACGGTGATTCAAATGAAAAACAAGCTCGCCAACCTAAGGACGACGTATCTACAACGTAAACATCCAGACGGAATCCAAAGTAATGGATGGGTTAAGAGGCTCAATGCGCACATGGATGAGAGAGCTAATCACGAGCTAGGGAAAGGTACTTGGATGATGAATGAAACCCTCGCCTTGATCAAAGGCGTGGATGATTATTACGAAAGATACGAGAAACACGGCCGAATCGGAAAGCCACCACAAAAGTGGTTTACGATCCATCGATCGAATGATCTGCTGAAAAAATTCCAAGAGAAACAGGTCAAAGATAGGTACTACCACATGAAAGACAAATGCTATAAGTATATAGATTATTTGAAGGGGGTACGCAACGATCCGGCTTACGAGGAGAACAGAGACGCAGTTACGAAGAAGGAAGCTGTCAGAAAGCACTTCGAAGCTGTCATGCAAAGAGAAAAAGGAGCGGTAAAGAAATAAAGAGAGAGAGAGAGAGAGAGAGACATTGAGCTGCATTTATAAAGCAGTTGTTATAAATCATGTGCCCATATACACAAAGTATTATATAATATATATGTTGTCTTCGTATTCGCGATATGCTCGAGATTCAGACAAAAACAGCTCTCTCCTCTGTTTTTGAGTGAGCGCGAGGAAAACGAGCGACGGATAGTAAACGGGATTAATTATCCAATCACAACGCGCGAAACTAACAATGATGATGTTTTCTTGGAGTCCGCGTAAGACTTTGAACGCTCGGGACAGTTTCGTCGTCGCTTTATATCGATGTAAAAAAGTGTGCGCGCAGTCATTCCACTTCGAAATCACCGTTGCGCAAGTGAAATCGCGAAAATCGTTTTAGCAGCTTCAAAAACCCATAGTTCAAACGTATGTGTAGTTTCAAGTGTGTCTCTAAACGCGCAGCCCGTTCCAGACCAGAAACTTCCTTTTGGTTTCCAACCGCGTTTGTAAACAATCAAACGTAAAAACAGTTCCCACGCAGGTTTGTGTTTCAAACGCAAATGTGGTTTCAACCCACGTTTGGATTTTTCTGAAACTAAAATCTCGTTCCAAAGCCCTCGTTTCTTTTTCTGGAAACGAATTTTAAAAAAAAAAAACCTTTGGGGACACCCTCTTTTGGTTTCTACCCCAGTTCCTCGCTCGTTCCATCGCGGCAAAAAATAAAAGCATGATGAAGTGCTCAATACCGGGCTTTGGGGAAACGCGTCAGTTTTGCGAATCATACAACAAAGCACATATAACAAACCTCGAACCGATGACCTTGCGCTGACAAGAACAGAGAACAGAATTTATCTGTCGCCTAATGTATATTAGGCGCACGCTCTAACCAAACTGAGCTCTAAAAGAGGAAGAGAGTTAGTCCCGCGAACACACAAAGGTGAAGGAAACGCACAATCGAGCATACAAGCAATGTAGCATGCCCACTGGCGGCAGATTTAGCATATAATAATTCGGCTGTGTTTTCGTGACCCTAAATTTTAGTAACCCTAAACAAGGAGCGAATCTTGCTTCCAGAAAAAGAGAAAAAAAGGTCTCTCTGTGATTTCTGAAGAGAATCTTCATAAACACACACTCTATATAAAATAGAATCATGTTCGCCGTCTCCTCTACCACGACACAGTTCGCCTCCGCGAAAGCGCAGTTCAAGCACACCAAGAAGGTAATAATTTAACATAGTTTTAGCGCGATAAAAAGAGTCGAATTATTAGTAAAAAAAAAATGGAAGGATTTTGGGGGTGGTGATACGGTTTTTTTCTCCGTTGTTGATCTTCCATCGTTTTTTCTATATCGACTCGAAGAATATCATCTTTTCAACGAGAAAGCAGCGTAAACAGAAAAAGGAGTTTGGTTCGATGATCGTCGAATGAACAACTTTTTTTCTGGTTCGATCGTGTGTCGTCGTTTTTTGTCATCACAAAGAAGCGATCGTAATCAAAGAAGGGAAAAATGAGAGTGATCTATACGTGCAAAAAAAAGGATTCAAATTCGGTCTCATTTATACTGACATTTTCATTTCTCTGTTATTAAAGACTCAACAAAAGAGTAACAGAAAATCCTCCGTTGTCACTCGCGCGGACTGGTCTTTAGGCTCGGACGTGAACAATATCGTCGTTTTTAACACCGCGGCGTTGTTGTTCGCCGGCAGATTCGGGTTCGCGCCGACGGTGAAGAAGAACTACGGCGGCTCCACCTCGTACGCCATGACTGAAGCGGCGAAGCCGGCGGTTGGCTCGAGAGATCCGGCTGGGTTCACCGCGGTGGATGTCTTGGCGTTTGGCTCCTTGGCACACATCATCTCGGCGGGTGAAATCTTTGGCATGCACATGAAGTAATTACTTTACAGTTGTTATACGTACTAATAAGATCCAATTTTATACACTCATGTACCTACTAATTATAATCATTCCTTAAAATGGAAATCTCCAACAAACTCTCCACTGGATTCCGGCAAATGGGGCACTTGTTCGATTGAAATCGCAAAGCTCTCGCGCACTCCGAGCACATGCACATGTGTCTGCACGGTAAAACCGTCGTGTCTTTCGGTTCCGACAAACAAACGACGCACATGATTTCATCCTCTTCCTCCCGCTGCTGTTGTTGTTGCTGCTGCTGAAACTGGTCCAGGTTGTGTTGCTGTTCTAAACTATTGTTATTATTGTTGTTGTTGCTACTGTTGTTATCGATCCCGTAAATCTCTTGCAACTCGTACGAGCTCCCGTTCACGAAGATGTGTTGCTTGACGACTTGTAATTTGACCAAATTTTCTTCCGTTGTGCTAAGAGACTGCGGCACGGAACAGAACGTCGTTTGCGCTTGAACACTCGCGTCGACGCTTTCAAACGCCTTCACGGGATCGAAATAGTGCTGTTGTTGTTGTTGTTTTTGCTCTCCTTCTTCTTCTTCTTCTTTCCTCTCCTCGTCGTCTTTTTTAAACAACACCCGATTCGCCTCCTCTTGCGTCTCCACCTGATCCCCGACGCACTCTAATCGTATAATCACCGCAAATCCATCCGTCGTCTCTTCGTTATTCGTCAAACTCCGCAGCGAACGCACCACCTCCTTCCCAATCGCGACGGAAACCGTCTCGCTAAACCCAGCCTCGCACGGCTTCCTGTGCGCCACCGCGATAAATTTGCTCGCGCCCATCCCCATCCATCCTTTCTGGCACACGTACAACGACGCCGCGCATTTCTTCGTCGCGTCGTACGTAAACTCGATCGCGTTCGCCTCCATCGAAATGAGCACCGAACTCTTCTTCACGTTCACGTGGTTTCGAATGGTGGACGTTTTCTTCGTAATCACACCGTCGTTGTTGTTATTGATATCGTTCGTAGTCGTGGTAGTCGTATTCATCGAGAGCGGTGGTGCTGGTTCCGGCACGAATCGAAGTTCCGTCCGTCCTTGTTCCTGCTGCTGATTCGTATTAGTAGTATGGCTCCCTCGTAACCCACTTCGAAGCCTCGCGCGCGCGCGGAGACTCGCTCTCGGATCGTCGTTTTCCCGTCCTCGACTCGAGTGATTCGCACCCATTTTCTTCTTTAACTTCTTCTTCTTTAACTTCGTTCAAAAACCACTTTTGCACCTTATGTATACGCGCGCGCGTGTGTGTGTGTATATACTCTGCTTAAACTTGCTCTCTCTCTCTCTCTTATACGGTTATTGTATCGATGAAGATGTGATGAAATGTGATGATTTATAGTTGAGATCTGGCGATTTTTATTCCTTTTTTTACTTCTCTCTGCTATTAAAAACTAATACGAATAACAAACTTTGCGGTGGTGCGATGATACCAACCAAATCTCTCTCTTTCGAACGAATACGAACGACGCATCTGAAGCCGTACTGAGCGTAGCTAAAAAGAGCAGCAGCACGTATTATTATTATTATTAAAATTAATCAAAGAAGTCTTCTTGAAACTCCTCTATATCCCAGCGGTAGATGTACCCTCCGTCGCATCCGGCGAGGACGATTTTACCGTCGAAGGAAACCTCGGCTTGACGGACGACGGTTTCTTTCGGGAGCCCTTTTAAATCGGCGACGAGAACGTCGTCGTCGTTTTTGTTGGTGGTGGTGGTGTGGTGGTGGTGTGGCTTTTCGCGTTTACGTCGATGTCGTCGGCGGAAAAACTCATCCTTTTCCACTTTGACTTTTTCGTCGTCTTCTTCGGAAGAGGAGGAGGAGGAGGAGGAAGAAGACGAAGAATCGAAATCGTCGTCGGCGTCGCTATCGTCGTCGCTCTCGTAAAACTTCCACACTCTGACTAAACCTTTCGTGTTTCCGCAACACAAAACGCTCGCCTCTTTCGCCAAGGAAAATCGAACCCACCAGTTTTCCGCGTCGACCAAGTTGAAACTTTTCAGCTTCCTGAACGATCGCTTGAACTTCTCGTCGTCGCCGCCGTATTTTTGAATCCCTACTTTTTCGTCCTTGCTGTTGTTGTTACTATTATCGTTATTTTTATTCGTATTTTCATCCGCTTCCACCATAGCGGCGTCTTCGTCCGTATTTTTATTATTCAAATAGAAATCCGGCGTCCACGCTAATATTTTATTCTCCACCGATTTCGAAAATATAACCTCCCCGAAGTATCTCACGCAATCGACGAAGTGATTGTGCGCGTGAAACGTGCTAAACTCTGGCGCCCGAACCTGCGCGGTTGGAAACTCTACAATCTCATCCTCCCAAAGCTCTGAATCTTCAATCGCTTGGCTCACTTTCTTCCCTCTCGTCGACCAGACTTTCACCGCGTTATCCATCCCGCCAGTCGCGATGACCACCACGTCCTCTCTCCCGCTTTCCGGACAAAAGTGTAAATTCGGATGAAAATCCACCGACAAAACGTCGTTCCTGTGCCCTCTCGCTCCGGCGAAAATAGCCACGCACACCCCGTTGCTCACGTTCCACAACCGCACCGACAAATCTTTACTCGCGCTCGCGATAATATTCGGCATCGCCGGATGCGCTCTCAAATCGTTAATCTCCCCGCCGTGCCCGACCAACGCGCCGCAAAAATCCTTCTTCTTACAATTCAAAACTCTCACGACGCCCTTCGCGCCCGCGCACGCGATGTATGGCACCAACGCGTTCTTCTTCGAACACCAGCAACACGTGTAATACGTTTCGTTCGGATCCGCGTCCACGTAGCATTGCAACAACGTCGTTCGTTCGACCGTTTCTTCTTCGTCTAACTCTTCTTCTTCTGTTACATCTGTTTCTAATTCTTCTTTACCAGCAGCATTCGTCGCGTTATTGTTCGCATTAGAAGCGGCATTATTGGCCTTGGTCTTCTTCTTCTTCTTTCCATCCTCCTTCACCACAAAGTCGTCGATTTTATACAGCATCAATCTATTCGCCGCGCACGCCGCGAACACGTGGTACCACTCCGGGTGCAACGTGTTAAACAAGACAGAGTACACGGACGTGTCGCTTCGTTTTCTCGTTTGTTCTTTCGTCGTCGTTTGCTGTTGTTGCTCGTTGTCTTCGTCTTCTTTTTCGTGGTGTTGTTCCGGGCAACAGTCGATGTTCCCGGTGAGCACGTACCGGAGTTTCTTCTTCGTTCGCGTCTTCGTGCCTTGTTTTCCCCCCATTGTTACTTTTGGTAGCGCTCTCGCAGTGTTCGCAGTATTTTTGTGCGTTTTTGAACGTTTCGCGTGCTCTTTTCTCAACGCGCGGGTGGTTTTCGTGGTGCTTTACCGGAGAGGAACTTTAAGAAGATTGGTGCGGGGAAAATATGTGGAGTCGTAGGAGTACGAGTTTAGGGTTTATTAAACACTAAACCCTGAGAGTAGGAGTAATTGTTTCATTTTCAAAGACAGACGGAATACGTACTAAACGCAAACATGGACGAACGAGACGTTGGAATGTAATACACTCAAACATGGACGACGATAAAGAGGAGGAGGACGATGTGGTGTTTTCCTCCCGTCTGAAATCTGTCCTCCTGAACGCGCCGAAAGAACTCTCGCGCGCGATGTTCGACTTTGCATCATCCGCAAAATTCGCTTTGACGACGACGACGAAGACGCGCACGAGAAGAATCATCATCGAATCGCACGACGAAGAAGAAGAAGAGAACGAAGAAGAAGAAGAAGAAGAACGAGGAGGAAAAGGAGTTATGCTGCTGCGAGAGCGGTTGCAACCGTTTATTACGTCATCGAGCGACGACGCGGAGGAGAGAAGAACGAGTGCGTGGTTTTTGGAACAGTTGAACGAACGAGTGGTGAAACGAGTTCTCGTCGAGATGACGACGTCGATGGTTTCGAAGAAGGAAAACAATCTCGAAGAAGAAGAAGAAGACTGGTTTGAAGCCGTCGTCGAAAAGGTGGTTGAAAGCAGTTTCGCGTTCACGACGAAGAAGGAAGAAGAGGAGGACGAGGAGGACGAAAAGAAGGCTCGCGTACGATTGAAGAAAATTCTTCGTTCTCGGGCGAAAGAATGGTTCGAGAAGACAATGACTTTGACGAATTCGTCGCAAACGCGAGAAGGAAGGAAGAGGCGTCTTCGAGTCGGAACGCCGAGATTGGTGGAGTACGATTGGACGGCGTACGCGACGAGAGCGAGCTCGTCGCTGGAGTCCCTCACTTTGAACGCGTCCTCCGCCTCGTCCGTCTCCTCTGCCTCTCGCCTCCGCCTTTCGCTTCGCGTATCGAAAGAAGAGGAAGAAGAAGAAGAAGAACACCAACACCATCGCTTAGACTTAGACTTAGATTCGCTCTCCGTGCTCGTCGACGCTTTGCGAGATGCCAAAGTTGCCGTCGTCGCCGCTTCCGGCGGCAACATGTAGAGGAAAGTTTTACGTAAAACTCCACGACGCACCGCTTTTGCGTGGAAAAACGGCATAAAAAGCTCCCCTAATACTACACACGCAAAACATCATCGTCCCTCGCTCTCTCTGAATTAAACGAGTATCATCGCGATCATTCAATAATAATGCCTAAATCCAAGCGTAACAAAGTCGTCGCGTTAACCCAGGTGAAAAAAAAAGACCGCAAGTGGAAAGAATCTTTAGTCGAATCCATCCGCGATGCAGTCGACACCTACCCGTCCGTGTTCGTCTTCCGATGTAAAAACATGAGGAACGAAACGTTCAAAAGCTTACGCGACGACGTGTCAAACACGTCGAGATTCTTCGTCGGCGGGAACAAGTTAATGCGAGCAGCGTTACTCGGGAAAGAATCCGAGGAAGGGTTAAAGACGTTCGCCGAACACATCGTAAACAATCGTGATGGAAAAGATGATGATGATGATGGCGGCGGCGGCGGCCAAAAACAACAGAAAGAGACGAAAAAACAGCAACGCGGGCGGCAAAACGAAGAATTTGATTTGAACACGACGACGACAGGGATCGTGTTCACGAACTTGAGCAAAGAGGACTTGATGCAGGCGATGGAGGCGAAAGAGACGAAAGATTTCGCGCGGGTCGGGCAGATTGCGACGGAAACGATCGTCTGTCCGGAAGGTCCGGTGAAGAATTGCTTCGACGTGCCGATGTCGCACACGTTGGAGGCGATGTTGAGGAAACACGGTTTGCCGACAAAGTTGAATAAAGGGGTCGTGGAGTGCGTGAATGAGAAGATTATTTGTAAGAGAGGAGTGAAGTTGAGCTCGGATCAGTGCGCGTTGTTGAGGCAGTTTGGGTATAAGTTAGCCACGTTCAAATTGAGATTGGTCGCCGGGTGGGAGAAATCGACGGGGGAGACGGAAGTGTTTATGAACGAAGACGATTCCGAGGAGATTTTAGATTACGGGACGGACGAGGAAGAGGAGGATAGATTCGCCAGCGATGGGTTGCCGAAATCAATGATGCTTCCGGAAGGAATGCTTTAAATATAATAACTACTTTTGCGCGCTGTACCGTTACCGTCGATGTTGTACCTTTAAAAAACTATTCTTCTATTTACTAAATCTGTTGATACTATGTATTACTCCTTCTTTTTTGTCTTCTTCTTCTTCTTCTTTAACTTCTTCTTCTCTCTTCTCTGGGGCGGCTACTATATATTTATCGATGACATTTTCGGTGAACCATTCCAACGAGAATTGCATGTGATGCGCGTCCGGGACGACGTCAATTTTCATTCTGTTCTTTTCGTCCAACTCTCGCAAACACAAACCGTCCTCTTCGTTCAAGTAAAATTTAGTCTCTCGCACGTTCAACAATTCCGACGACTTCTCCTCGGTGTACTCGAACGGTACCGAAGGCGCGTCGCTAAACACGGCTGAATCTCTCGGAACGACTACTTCGTCTTTTTCGAAGGAAAACATTGCGAACACATCGAGATTGCACATTTTTTCTCTTCTCCTTTGTCCCATTTTCATCTTTCTCTCTTCTCCTCGCGCGTCGTTATCGTCGCTCCCATCTTCTTCACCGTTAATCACGCTCAACAAACTCCCCGACCGCACGTACTGTTCAAACCTCTTCGCATCGCTCACGTCTCGAAAATAACTCGCTTGCACGCTCTTACTCTTCAACATTTTGCTATACGCCGCTTTACTCGCCACCTTTCTCGAATACTCGCACCATTTTCGCGACAGCGCGTTTGCCGTTTTATCGCATCCAGGAAACTTCCACACGCCTGAATGCGGCGCTCCGAACGTGATTAACGCGTTGACTTCGTCTTCGCACGTTTCGACCATAGCTCTCGCGAACACGCCGCCTTGCGAAAACCCGAGGAGTATCGTCTCCACTTTATCGTCGTTCTTCTTCTCGGTGCTCTCAAAGTCACGGTGCATCATCATCATCTCTTCTTTCGCGTTTCGCAACTGCGCGCACCCGAAATCTTTTACCAGAGAAAACGCGTCTCCGATGAACCCGGAGATGAAATCGCTCATTGAATTTCGACCAAACTTAATTGAGATTACTTTCTTATTCGTATTCGTTTCTTCTGTGTCCTCCTCCTCCGCAAGTAAACTTTCAATCTTCCCTAACGAGAGTGGATTACAGCACGTGTCCCCCATCCCGTGGACTAAAACGATCAAAAGCTGCTTCTGTTGTTGTTCTTGCGCCCGAGAACAAATCGGAAGACAAAGAAGAAGACCAAGAAGAGCACAACAGAAACGCATTTTCATCTTCGTCATCATCATCAATATCGCCGCTCTTTTATTACGTGCGCCGCCGTTTCTTCCCATTGCGAGGAGTTTCACCGCACGGAGGATGACTTAATGAAAACCGAAGAACGAGAACGAGACTTTCGAGAAATGAGGGAGTTTTCGCATTTACTCGTCAAACATATAACGCACTCTTTATTCGATAACGTGTGAAGCATTTCTATACATTTTAAAGGGGGAAAAGCGCTTACATTTTCGCCATTTCTTAAGCGCAAATACTTACACACACGAACACTAAAGGAGACAATAACATGCGCGAAGAATACGAATAATATGAGAGAGGAACCGAGCAAAACCAAAGCAGCGGCAGAGAGCGGTGGTAGTCGTCGAATGTACCGACCAGAGCACTCGCCGGAGAAGAGATCTTCGTCGTTCTTGCGGTTGCACACCGTTGGGGACGAACGGGTGCTTTCCGAGACGAATTTTGCAACCACGCGAGAACGTGAACAACAACGCTTTAATTCTTCTTTCGAAACTCGCGATGAAGAAAAAGAAAAAGAAGAACGCTCGGAGAGCGCGACGAGGAGAGCAGAAGCGTCTTCTTCGAACGCTATTCTCGAGCGATTCTTGAAGAAACTGGAGAGAGATTTTGGGGAAAAGAAGAACGGTGTATCAGGTGCCCAGTTCTTCGGTACGGAGCAACACCCTCAAAATCGTCTTCAAAATCAGAAAGAGACAACGGATGACGCGTTCCATTTGTTGCGAAAAACTTTGGAGGAATCCAAATCGTCTCTCGAGAACGAGAGAGTAGCGTACGCGTCAAATGTGTTGGAACTGGAAAGGGCGAAACGAGACGTAATTTCCCGGACGAAGGAAGCGATGGAGGAGGCGAAACGAACGAGAGAGATGGAAGATCGAGAAAACAAGACGAAAGAGAGAGGGATGCGCGAGGAAATAGATCGGTTGAAACGAACGGTGAGAGATTTTGAGAGGAAGAAAGAAAACGAAATAGAGGTAGTGGAGAGGCGATGCGTGGACGCGGTGAACCGAGCGAAAGAGAAAGAGCTGAAGATTGAAGAAGCGTGCAAGGAGAAGATGCGACGGATGAGCGAGGAGAAAATCAGGGACTTGGAAACGATGCAGATGAAACATAACATGGAAATGGAACACGTGCGATCGAAGCTTGGCGAAAAGAGCGAGGATGAATCGGAGATTAGGAAAAAAATGCGAGAGATGGAAAGCGAATTGGAGAAAGCGAGACGAGACGCGAGAAGAGCGAAAGAGGAGAAGGAAAGGTTGAGAGAACAAGCCGGAGTGGCGAGAAAAAAATTAGAAGAGTTGATGGAAACGATGAAAACGAGAGATACATCCCGAGATGCAGAAATTGAGCTGATTCGAGAGGAAAGCGGAAGACGCGAAGAAGAGTTTATGGAAACGGTGAAAACGAACGAATTGAAACGAGATCGAGAAGTTGCGGAACTTTTGGAGCGAAGCGAAAGAGATGCAAAGATGATCGCTCGGTTGGAAAAACGGGCACAAACTGCGGAGACGGCGTCTATTGCGGTGAAATTTTTGTGCGAAGAAGCGCAGAAATCCATAGAAGATAGCGAAATTGCTGCGGCGTACGCCGAGAGAAGAGCCGCGCGGCTCGCGAGTGGATTCGGCTCCTCCTCTTCCTCCTCGGACGTATCATCCTCAGATGATGACGATGATGATAATGAATACAACAATAAAGAGGAGAAGGAGAAAAGTAAAGTGAAGTTTAGAAAGCGAGCCGATGCGGCCAATCTTCGATTGGAGCGCTCGTTGCGAGATGCGAGAGCGACGTTGCGCGAGTGCATCGAACGCAAGAAAACCATGCTGTTAGAAACCGAGTACGACGATGTCAACGACGAAAACGATGCAGCGTCATACGAGGAAAAAAGGCGGGAAGTATTTGCATTCAACGTTGTGAAGGACGTCGCTGACATTCGCGTTTCTTTTCTCACGCGCGCGATTGCGAGCGTGCGATTGTCGCGCCGATGCGGCGCGCTCGAAGGTTTGATCGCTGGTCGAGCCGATCGAACCGTCGACGAGGACGAAGAAGAATATGGAAAAAATATTCGCAAAGATGATGACGAAGATAATTATCGCTCCATGAACAATACCATAAACACGATTGAGGAGGAGGAGGATGAAGATGATGACGATGACGATTTAGATTACGTCAGCTGGTAGTAAAATGTGTATGTAGTGTGCGAGGTATTTTTCATCTATGTAGATTAAAAACTGCTCTGCGCTTGTTGTTGTTGTTGATGTAATTTTTCTCTACGCACTCGCGTCGCTCTCGCGCTTTCGAGCAACGCCATCGCGCTCGCTTCAATATCCATCAGTTTTTCTTTCAACGCGTTTTGCTTAAACTCTCTGGATTCGCGCGTCGTCGGTACCGTCGAAGAAGAAGCGTCTTTCCTCGGCGTGGCGTACTGAGACGACGTTCTCGTCGCACTCCCTTTCATCTCGAGTTTAGCTTCGAGCGCGATGCATGCGTCGATGGTTTCTCGATACGAGCGATCTAAAGCTGAAAATCTACTGCTGCTACTATTATTTGTGTTAGTATTCTCGTCGCGACCATTCCTATTGTTCGTGTTATCGGCGCCAAAAAACGTGCCAGTCGCCTTTCTCGACATCGACTTGAATGTTGTGTTCGTCAATTTCAAATTTCTTGCGTTTTGCTCGAAGTCGACATCGAAATCCCATGAACTCGCGGTTGATTTAGGACTATTTCTTTCATCCTTTGCTGATGTTTTTTTCTTCAGTGGAGACATCGAAGCTGCGATAGCTGGCGTTCTGCTGGATTGCCACGCGCTTTTTGCCTTCATCTCCATCGCGCGTTGTCTCCAAACGCGAAAGGCTGCGCGCAATCGTCTCGCATCGTTTTCTTCAATAAACGCGGATTTTAGCGCCAACAGCACCCCGTTTCTCTTCGCGCTTTCCTCGCGCCATCTTTGAAACACCACACTCGAGACGCGTTCGAGAAAGTTTCGTCTCTGAAAACGTTTCGCGGCTTGAACGATGGCGATGCCTTCCGGCGTCCCGAAATGCGTCTCGGATTCGTCCGCAATCGCACGTTCCACGACTGCGCGTTTCATTTGCTCTATTCTAGTTTGCTTCAACATTTGCACGTGCGTGTTCCATGCCAATAAGCAGTCTCTTCTTAATTGCGTCTGTTGCTTTCGATATTTCTGCGCGATAAACTTCTCCGTCAGCGCCAATCGATTTCTACTGTCTTCGGCTGAGCGTTTCCAAGACATAAATACGGCTCGTAAAACTTTAGCACGATGCTTTTCCTCTCTTCGTAACGTAAACGACCGTCTTTTTTCCGTGAGTGCTTTCCAATTTGCAAACGGTTGCGCAAAATGTCGCTCGTAGTGCTTTTTCGTCTTTAACGTTCTCACCAACGTTTCGTCGCGTTTCTTTTCCGAAACGGCTAAGGTTCGCCACGCTCTGAATACCTCGCGCATTTTCGAACGTTCGCGAAACATGATCGCGCGGTCTAACTTACGTTCTTGACTCAACGCTTTACGGCGCGCGACCGTTTTTTTATGCCAAAACTGAAGCGTTTCCTTGAGTATTTTCGAATCATATTTTTGCATGGCGTCGTTTTCGAGCATTCGGAACCGTTTTTCCACGTCCGAAACCATCTTCCACTGTGAAAACGTTCGCTTTAGCAGTTCTGGTTTCACTTTCGTTTCAAAATGCACCTCAGCTTTCCTTGGATTCTCTACTCCTTGCGTTCGGGTTTCGTTTCGCCAAATATAAAACGCTTTGGCAACTTTCTTGGAGGACATGCGCGATATCGCTCGCGCCTGTAAGTTGGTAACAATCTTCGAACGCTTAGCGTACGTTCGCATCTGTTCGAACGCTTTCTCTTGCAACTGCGAGTTTCTAAAAGCAGCCGCTTTCCTCTCGTTGCTTTTCCCTCTCTCATGTTCTCTGACAAAAACGTCTTCAAAGATTCGTTTTTGCATCCGAAACCGTTTCGCTCGAATGTGATTTTCCAGACGGCGTTCCAACGCTCGATCCTTTTCCCGTTCCTCTCGACTCGTTTCCGTGGCTTCTTTCCACTCTCGAAACGCGCTCTCAATCACGCTTCTTCGTTTCTTGAGCAATAAAAACCGCAACGTTCGCTTCCATCGTTTCGCTTCCATCGTTTGTTCTCTCCATTTCGTAAAAAATTTCCGCGCTAACCGCTCCTTCTTTTCCTTCTCCATCGCTCCAACCGCGCGTTCGATCAACCTCTCCTTTCTCTCTTCGTACGTCTTCCTCCCTTGTTCTTCCTTCAACTTCAAAAGCGCAATCTCCGCTTCAAATTTCTGTTTCGTCTCCGCGTCTCGACTCGCGCGTTCCGTCGCCACTCTCAATTTCTCGTTTTCGTTCGCTTTCGTAAACTCCTCCAACTTTGCCTCGTGCGCGTTCGCTATCCGCGTCTCCTCTTCCTTCCATTGCTCTTTCTCTTTCTCAAATTGCTTTTGCAGTGCCTCCATCCGCTCGTTCAACTCTTTCACCTCTCTCTCCACATCTCTACTCTCTTCTCTCTCCTTCCTCTTCTCCCTCGCTTCCATCCGCCATCTCTCAAACATCTCTCGTTGCAACTTCATCGCTCGCCGACTCGTCGCCCGCGCCAACCGTTCCTTCAACCGTTTCCCGCTCATCCTTTCTTTCCTCCACCGATCGAACGCCGCTCTCAAATATCTCAGCCGTAACCCTTCCACTTTCGATTTCAATCGTTTATTCTGTATTTTCGTCCTTTCCACTTCTTCTCGCCACCTAGTAAAACACGCGCGTTGGTACCTCAGCGCTCGCCTGTGCAAGGAAAATTTCAACAGTTCCATCTGTTTCTTCTCCAAAACGATGTGTAACAGTTGCGTTTGCTTCTCGGTTTCCGCCTGGTGTCGCCAGATTTGGAAGGTCAATCGAAGTAAGCCCTCTTTGTTTTCCTCCTCTTCCTCGTCGTCGTCGTTTGAAGGTTTTTCGAGGACGATGTCATCTTTAGTACTCCTCGTCGTCCTCGTCATCATCGGCTCAACCAAACCGCTCTTTTGCCGACGATGTTCCCCCTGATGTAAAAGATGTCAATCCTCGCGCGCGTGTCTCGAACGTCGTATAAATTTTTCTGCCGAAAGAAAGTGCTACGAATACTACTACTACTACTGTTACTGCGCGATGATGATGATTCGTTTAACTTCTTCTTCTTCGTTATTACTTTGCATTCTGACGGTTGTATCTGTGAGGTGTTCAAAATGCATTTTTTCTCCCCACAAAATGGGGGGAGGAGGAGCAAAATTGAGTAAAAGGTACAACGCACACTAGAGGAAAAATGGTGTTTGCTTTCTTTCTCGCGTATGCGTTTTGTTTTTAATAACACGTGCTGCTGCTATACAAAATACAGGTTGCTTTGGCTTTTGGATGATGATCTTTCACATCATTTTTTACACCAAAGCGATAAAGTCGTCTCTGATATTTTCCAGCGCGATGAGAACCTCGTTGCGTCTTTGTAACGGGTTCGTGAACGGGTCGTTGTATTGCGCCAACTCGACGAACTCGTCGCCTCGGCGAGGGAGGAATTCTACCCCGTCGTTTATGGATTCTTCTCTTTTCATGGCTTCTCTCAACTTTTTTTCAGTCTCGTCCGTGATTTCTTTGTTCGCGATGCCGGAGAAGGACGCCACGGCGACGAGAAATCGTTCGCGGTCTTTCACCGCCACCGAACCGTCCACCGGCTTGATTGAATTCGAACTCTCTTCCACGACAAACTGCATCTTTTGATTCTTATTCGAAAACACCGGCGTCGTCATCTCCATCTTTTCGTTTTGCTCGTTCTTACCAAAAATGTAACCAGCTAAGCGGTTAAAAGCCTGCCCAGCTTCGCTATCTTCCATCTTCGCGCTCCCGGTGTTTGAGTTCACTGTCGTCTCGGCGACGAAAAATTTCTCGTATTCTCTCACCTCGAAATCGCGGTACCTCCTCAACGTCACGTACTTCGGCGTCTTCAAATTCTCCGGCGTCTTCGCAAAGTTAAACACCTGCTTTAAAACTTCCTGCACGGCTTCTGGACTCAAATACGTTTGGTTCTCGATGCTATCCCACGTGTCCACGTGTTTCACGCACTCGTGCGGAAACCTCTGGTCCATCTCCATGATGGATCTCCCGGTAAACGTCAGCTCGGGATTCCACAAGAACGGAAACGAAGGTAAGTACATCTTCATCGTCCATCGCGTCGTGATTTCAAAATCGTTCGTCTTTTCGATCGAATGCATCGTATATATTGGTTTGAACACGTTTTTCAACATCTGTATGTTGAAGTTGTACCCCGAGAAACTTTCGTATTTCGAGAGCGGATCCGTGAAGACGACATTTTCGGCGTATAACTTCGGATCGATCCCGCGATCGTCGAATAAGTGCGACAAGTCTTCCGTCAAATCTCGTTTCAGCTTTTGGAGCGTTTCCCCGGTCAACCCTTTACTCTCTTCTTCTTTTATCGTTTCTGTTGTTGTTGTTGTTTGTGCCGCTCCGTCGACGTCAACAGATGATGATGATGACGACGACGACGACGACGACGATTCAAACGACGATGCCGCCACGCGCTGACGATGAAAACGCACGAAAGCGCTTCTACTACTTCTCCTCCCGCTTCTCCCATAACTGCTGCCACAACATCTCGACGCAGCCGACGAGTGTAACACCGAACAACGCATGGTTTCCAATGAAGAGATTTCGCAAACGATTTCCCTCACAACAACAACTTTCTTTGGTCGTCGTCGTCTAATGACAAGCAGCGCTGGCACGAACGAAGGCGGTCACTACGGGAGAGTGTTCTCGCTGAGCTTCAGTCCTCCTTTTCTCGACGACTTTAAAGAGGATGAAGAAGAAGAAGAAGTACACGCGCAGCAAAATCCCCTAACGGAGATGAGAACGACGAGGACGACACCAAAGAAGAAGAAGAAGAAGAAGAAAAGGAGACGAAAACGATTCTTAGCGACGAGCGGAGAGGACGATTGCGTGCGATTGTGGGTCGTCCACGCTTCTTCTTCTTCGGAGGAGGAGGAAGAACAAAGCGTCAAAGTGGAACCGAAACCGTTCGGGTTGAGCGTCCTGAGAGGACACTCCGACGCCGTGTTGAAGTGCGCTTTTGGCCTTTCGCGCGGCGCTTTCGATGACGATGATGATGACGATGAAAAGTGCTGCGAGAATAAGTCGTCGTTCGCGTTAGCGACGGGGTCGTCCAACGGCGAAGTGTTCGTTTGGCGAGTCGTGACTACCTCTGGTTCTGGTAAGAGCAAAAGCGGCAAAGGCGAGAACGGCGACCGGTTGATGGCGAAGTTTAACGCGAACAGAAAGAGAGCAGAATATGGGATTTCAAACGAGGACGACTTAGTCGAAGATGCTTTTGACGGAAAGGACGACGAGAAGGATAACGACAACAACGAAGTGTACGGGTTGAAATTTTTAGGCGGAAAGGATGAGTATTTAGTCATCGCCACGGACGCGGAGTTGATTGGCGTGGAAGTTACGCGGAGGAGTTTGAACGAAAAGAACGGGGGAGAATCATCGGTAGAGTTGAAGGAGATTGCTCGCACGCCGCTTGGATTCTCGTTGAACGAAAATGTCGGCGATGGCGGTGGTGGACAAGGTAAATTCGATATAGCGTACGCGTTTGCGATGGACGCGTACGCGACCAGGAGTCGGAGTCGCGTTGATACCGATACAATGGGAAATAAACACATTTTATCGGTTGGATATTCAAACGGGACCATGCGCATGTACTGTTTTGATGCTAAAGCGCGAGAGTTTTATCTCGTCGGGGAGAACGCGAGCGTGTTTGATGACAACAACGGCACAGGACGGAAGAACATGGCGTGCACGTCGTTAACTTTCGTGTACCCAGCCGTGGAAAACGAACTCGAGCAGTTCCCGAACGTTGTGATGTGTAATCGTTTTGGCGACCTCGTGATGTCGGACGCGAAAAATTGGATCGAAAGGAGCAAACCGAGGTTAAATGTGCAAACAGATTTTGCGTTGACGCACGCGGTGGCAGATGTTGGGAACGGGTTCGTCGCGTGTTGCGGACGCATGAAGGAACGTAACGTGAATGGAGTAGCTCTGTTTGACGCGTTCGATGTTCAAAGAGGGTCGATGTTCTTAAACGCGAGCGAGATGATGGGCGAGCACGCGTCCAAGTATCCTCTGTTGTGTGTGGGAGGTTTCGCGGAAGATGTTGAGGAGGAGGAGGAGGAGATGGTGGAGGATAGTACTAGACGAACTAGAATAACCGTAGTCGCTGCGGGCGGAATGCCCGCAAAATTAGTCAACGAGAATTTCTCGAATAGAAGCAACGCGAAGAGTTTAGGATTTAGCTTGGCGAAAATGAAAGTAGGAGGGAAAAGAGACGGGGAAGAAGAGAATACCAAGACTTCTCGAGTCTACGCTTGGGATTTCATCACATAAATACAACTTTGACATTACGCATAAATACGACTATTTGAACATTATTGGACTTATCGCGCTACTACTTTATCGAGCACTTCGCACTGTCGTCTAAAATCTACGAGCTCGTGGGCAGCCGCCCAACCGCCCGCAGCGACAGCTGGAAGACCCGGGCCAGGGAATCGGGAATCTCCCACTAACAATAAATTTTTCAAATTACTCTTGGCGGAAGTCACGGGAACCGCGGCCGCGGAGTCATCTCCGGATTCTTTTTTCTTTATCCACCCGGTGCCGCCGTACGTGCCTTGAGAATTTCCTCTTCGTAAAAAGCGCGCGTGCGTGAGAGGCGTCCCAACCATCTCAATTTCTGCGCGGCTTCTCAAATCCTCGACGGTGATATTATTCAACGCTTTCGCAACAGCTTGATATAACACTTCGCTTCGTTCTTTCTTCAATTTATTGTATTCTTCTGAGTTATATTTCACGTTCTTCCAACGCGCCAAAGGCTCGTTCCCGGGAGTGTAGGCGTGAATCACGTGTTTGCCTTCCGGCGCCATGGACGGATCTTTAATCGACGGTATCGAGACCAAGACGAGATTTTGCTCCGCGTCCACGCCTTTGTCCCAATCACCGACCCACACGTGGTGCATTTCCAGTGTTTCCGCAGCTGGTAAATTTGCGGCGTCAATGCCGAGGTGTAAATGCATGAACGATTGGCAAAATTCGACGTCGTCGTCGACTATTTTCCCGCTTTTAGTTGTTCTAGTCGTAGACGACGCTTCCCGCACGCTCTGGCGCCTCCCTTCCGCGCAATCTCTCAAAAGCGCCTCGGTATCCCAAATCGTCGCGTTTGAAATCACCGCTTTTCTCGCTCTTAAGATCTTCTTCTTCCCGTCTCTCGTTTTCGTGACAATCCCAGTCGCTTCTTCTTCTTCTCCGTCTTTCTTCTCCACTAAAATCTCTTCACAGTGAGTTCGCAAGCGCAAATCGCCGCCGTATTTTTCAAAACCTCTCACTAAGCAATCGACGAGCGCGCCGGATCCACCGATTGGAAACTCTAACGCAGCATTTGGAGCGTACCAGTCTGCAAACATGTACCCAATTTCTGCGCCCATCGTCGCTTTGGACGTCCCACCGGAAAGCAAGAAGCAGAGTAAATCCATGTAATCTCGAATAAACTTCGAGTTGATGTCGTTCTTATCCAGAAACGATTCGTAATCCGATAAAATCGCGTTCAAACTCGGCATCGATTGAAACAACCCCGGGATAAATCTCGCTAAAGTCCACGCCGCGTATGCGTCTGTTCTCACCGCGGCGGGTGGTAACGCCGCGCTCGCTTGCGCCAACGGTTCCATCTTCTCCTTCAATTTTCGCCAATCCGCGACTGCTTCGGCGTCGTAATATTTCTCTAAACATTCGATGAATTGATCGTTTCCTACTTCCGTGACGAACGTTGCCTCCGGAAAGTGCACTTTCCACGTGTTGTATCGAATACATTTCAACGGTTCGTCGATCGCGTGTAATATCTGCCCCAGCGGATTGCTCGTGGGAAACTGAGAGAGACCGGTGTATAAACTCGGTCCGGATTCGAACGTAAATCCATCTCTTTTCCACTCGTGCGCGGCACCTCCGGCGTGCTCGTGCGACTCAACGCAGCAGACTTTCAAGTCGTATTTCGCCAGTAACGCGGCAGCGGATAAGCCGCCGATGCCTGAACCGATTATCACCACGTCGAACGTTTCTTCTTCCATCGCATCATTGGATGATGACGTTTGCGCTTGCACGACTTCTGTTGTTCTCAAAAGACGACGACTTTGATGCGTGCGACGATGAAAAACTCGACCACGAGAAGAAGAAGAAGAAGAAGAAGAAGAAGAAGCGGTGGTGGTGGTGGTCATAGTGGTCATAGCGCATCGATGCGTGCAACAACACGACTCCGAAAACGACATGTGTGAGTATGAATACTACTACTACTAATGTTGTTTGTGCGCCCGAAAAGTGCAGAGCAAAAAGCTCTAGAGAAAAAAAAATGTGACACAAATACTTCTTCTACTCAACTAGAGAGAGTATCTGCGTCGTCATCATTTGAACAACGAGGAGACGTCGTCACCACCACCACCGGAGGAGGAGGAAGAAGAATTTGAGCCGAAGAGCGCGGAAGAAGGCGCTTTCTTCTTCTTCTTTTCCTTGGCGTTCCTTTTTTTCTTTTTGCTCTTCTTCCCGTCTTTGCTTTTTTTTCCGTCTTCTTCTTCTTCTTCTTTGGAAGAACGCGAGGCCGCGTACTCGGCTTTTACGCGGTGTCCGGTATCGCCGTCCTCGTCCTCGTCCTCGTCGTCTCCGAAAAGGCCTCGCAAGCGATCCGTTCTCGTCTTTTTCTTTTCCTTATTCTTCTTCTTTGGAGAAATGTTGGGCTCTTTATGAGCACCCCTAGCGCTCTTCTTTTTCTGCTTTGGCTTCTTCCCGAAAATACTCGCGTCTTCTTCGTCTTCGTCTTCGTCCTCCTTCTCTTCGCTACTCCTATTTCTATCGCTATCGCTACTGCTACTACTCGTTCGTATTCTTCCTTCCCCGAACAGCATCGAGGCAGGTTCGTCGGCGTCGGTATCACTACCGAGCCCGTCGCTCAATAAATCATCCTCTGAACTCACGGAAGAAATGCTGCTCTTTTTCTCCTCCTTCTTTGTCTTCTTCTTCTTTGTCTTCTTCTTCTCGTTCATTTTCTTCTTTTTCGTCGATTCCGCGAGGAGCAACACTTCCTTGGCGAACCGTTCGCGCATCTCCTCTATGGTTTCATCTTCCTTTATTTCCTTCTTCTTTGCCGCTCCCGCTGCTGCTTTTCGTTGATTTTGCATCAATTTCTCTCTTCTTCGTCTTCGCCTGCGCGCTTCAATACTTCTTCTGCCAACGGTATCCTCGTCGTCGCTGTACGAATCCGCTTCGGCCTCTTCGGCCTCGCTTTCCTCCTCTTCGGCTGATGAAGAAGACACCGAAGACGATTCCGACGTCGACGTTTCGCTCGTCGTATCCTCATCGTCTTCGTCACCCGACGAATCGTCATCATCCGTGGACGAAATATACGGTCCAAACCTTTCCGGGTTCGGATTCACCGCATTCGCTAACCCTAACGTCGAATCCTGGTAAAACGAAGCCGTCCCGACGACGTGTGGCAACGGACGCCAAAACACGTTCCCGGTCAATTTCACGTCGCCGCGATGATTGTTCCCGAGCCATCGCTTTTCGGTTTTCTCAATCGCGCGCGCGAGAAGCTCGTTTCGTTCTCGTTTCTTCGCTTCGTTTCGTTCGTTTTTTCTGTCCTCTTTTTGTCGTCCTCGTGTTGTGTCATCTTCCTCGTTCAACGTCGAATCATCACCTACTGAAACGCCTCCTCCAACTGCTTCTTCTTCCTCTTCGTCTTCGTCGTCGTCGTCTTCTTCTTCGTCTTTGACTTTCCTTTCCACGCCAACGGAATTCCCAATTCTGCTCAGACCAATCTTACACGCGTTCAATCGCACGTTCACTTTTGAAGAGACCGCGATTAAGTGTTTCATTTTTAACTCCATCGTCTTCATCTTGCTGTTCTTCTTCGTGTTCTTCTCGGACTTCTTTGAATGATACTCATGGATGAAGATTTCTTCGCGCATCTTCTCGAGCAAATCGATTACACGCCAAAGGTGTTGTTGGTGTTGGTCTCCAAGTCCTCCGCCTCTGGTGAAGGACGACGACGACCATTGGTTCGTGTTATTATTAGTATTAGTATCACCAAAGTCTTTTTTGAGCGATTGGATGGAGGAGTTTATGGAGGAGGAGGAAGAGGAGGAAAGAGCGGTCATGTTTGAAGCAATTTGAAGAGAGCAAACGAACAGTTGTTTTTTCCCTTGCAAATCACTTTCTCTCTCTCGTACGACTCGCGGATAGGTTTGATCGAGACGATGCGATAATAAAAGGTATTACAAACGCGCCGCGTTATACATATACTTATTATTGTTATTGATTTACAACGTTTAAAATATCCTCTCCGTCGACAAACTCTTTAATCCTTTCCGCGACGCTATCGATTAATCTTTGCCTGGTTTCCACTCGCTTCCACCCGATGTGCGGGGTTAAGGTGACGTTGTCGTCGAAGACGTTCCCCGGGTTCCAAAGCAACGAGTCCTCGTCCGGAGGTTCTTTCGTTTGGACGTCTAAACACGCGCCGGCGATTTTCTTTTCCTTTAATATTTGGATCAAATCTTCCTCGTTACATATCGCCCCGCGAGCGGTGTTGATTAAATAACTCGTCGGTTTCATCAGCGATAACTTTTCGTAATCGAGCATACCTCGGGTGGCGTCGTTGAGTGGGCAGTGGACGCTCACAAAGTCGGATTCGGATAACAACTCTTCTAACGACTGATAGACGTCGTATAACTCTGTTTTCGCTTTTGCCGACCTCGAATACACGTACGGTTTCATTCGAAACGCTTTCGCTAATTCGCACACGCGTTTCCCGATCGTTCCGTTCCCGCCAATCAATCCTACTTTTTTACCTTCCAACTCGAAGTGCGGCAAGCCGCTAAAGTTCGTAAAGTGTGCGCGTTCGTTCCGCTCCAACATCTTTTGCTGTTTAATCATGCTCGCGGAGGAGTTTAATATGCTCGTGATGACTAAATGTGACATCGCCTCGGTTGAATATTCCGGCACGTTCGTCACGCGAATCCCTCGTTTCTTCGCTTTCTCGATATCGATGTTATTAAAACCAGTCCCGGCTTCGCATATTAACTTCACCGAAGTCGGGAGTAAATCGATATCGATTTCTATTTCTTTCGTGACTATGCAATTGTGACCTTTAGAGCGTTCGGCGACGACATCAGGCGAAGGGGAGGAATCTTGATGCGCGGTTAACGCGTTTATGTTCTTGTTCTCGTTTAAGTTGTTAGTATCTTCTCCTCCTCCTCCCGAGGACTTTGACAGCCCGAGCGCTTGGGAAAGCGAATGTAAATTCAACTTCCCATCGAAATCCAATCGCCCCGCGTTCACCACGCAGACGTTCGCAATCATCTTATTACTTCTCACGATCGCATTTTTAGCGGCAGAGGATGAGGACATTATATCTTCTTCTCTTTAACTTCTTCTTCTTTGTCGTCCAAGTAAGTCGTCGTTAGAGGTAAAGAGAAACAAAGAGAGATAAAAGCGTTGCTCGTAAAGAGAAGGGAGAGATAAAAAGTGACGAGGATCGTGTGATTTTGAGAGATGAAAAGAATGCGTCACAAGGGGACAAAACAGAGAGAAACAAAGAGAGAAGGAAAGCAAAAGAGAGAGAAGCAGGCACCCGAAACAAAACCACTTTTTTGGTTCAGATCTTTTTGAACGACTTTTTCCCTTCTTTTTAACTCCTTTCGAGTGTGTCAGAGAATAATTATATCTCTTCAAAATTATATCTCTTCATTAAAAGAACCGCACACCATCACGCGGGATATTAATAAACACACGCGCACCGCATAGCATCATCTCTCTCTCGAGCTTTGCGACGACGTGAACGAAAGTGTATCAGCACTCAAAAGAATATATCCCAAACACTCTCTGAATCATCGTCAGAGAGAGAAAAAGATCCTCTCCCTAATTTTTGACCGAAACCCACGAAAGTAAAGAACCAACGGAAGAAAAACTCCCAACGGAAGAAGAAGAAGAAGCACAAAAAGAATAAAAATGGCAGTCCGTTGGCTGGAACACCTCCACGCGCGAGAAACGCAGAAACGACGACGCTCGCGCGACGAAGAGTGGTTCTCCCACGGGGAATCGTTCAACCCTACGGATTTAGGCGCCATGCTCATGTCCGTCGCCGGGTTTACGTTACCGTCGAAAGAGGAAATCGAGCAGTCGTTGAATACGTTTTGGAACCGATGGATGTTTTTTGGAGGAGGACATTTTGGACAAAATCATCAACAAAGCGTGTCGATGTATTTTATGGTGTTCGCCTCGTGTAGCTTCGTTTTGACGTTACTTTTAGTCGTCTTGCTCGGGATGAGGTACGATTTTTCGAGATTGGCGATTATTTTGAAAGAAGCGGTGAAGTCGTCGAGGCAGAACGTGTCCGCGAACTCCGTGAAATCGATTTGGTTTACGCTCAGTTCGCTCGTGTTTGCGAGAGAATTGATGAAGGCGGTGAAACGCAGAGTGTTTAAGAGACGATTGAGAAGACAGAGAGAGTTAAGGCGACGGCTGAATCAACAACAGCAGCAGCAACAACAACAACAACAACAGTCTCTTCAGCAAAGAGAACGGGAAGGAGAAGGAGGTTCGGGGGAGCGCTCCGAGAATATCGACGCCGGTAATACTACCGCCGGCGCGCGAAGACGGTTGGAAAAAATTGTGGAGGAGAACAATAATAATAATAATAATAACAACAATAATTCGAGCAGCAAAACGACGGACGTGCAAGAAATCAGCGGCGAAGATGATGAAGGCGAGGAACAGAACAGAGCGGCGTCTTCTCCTTCGCCAAAGGCGGCGCCCAAGGGTAACTTGCCGAGACGAGGGTCCATGCTTGGTTTGTTCGTGAAAGAGTCCAGGAAACACTCGCACCAAGAGGCTTTCTTTGACGTCGCGAACGAGCGAACGACGTTTAAAGGTGCCGGGGTGGATAATCCGGACGTTGTACAAAAATTAGATTACGAAAAGTTTCGAGACCGATTAGCCACGGGCGAACTCTCCGCCGCGGCGAAGAAGAACCAGAAAAACAACAACGATAACCCTAGGTTTTTTGAAGACGAACAGGTACCAAAGTGCGATTACGGCGAGTGGCAGGAGATGATGCGCAAAGAAGATAAAGAAACCGGGAGCACGTACGTCGCTTGGCGTCACATTCTCCCGTACGGTGGGACGGAATACCTCTCGAAATCGACGTTTCAAAACTGCACGCCGGAAGAGTTGTGCGATTTCTTCAACTCGGACCAAACTAGAAAAGCGTGGGATCCTTTACTCATAAAATCAGAAATCATCGAAAGAGACGTGAACACTGGTGCGGATCTCGTGTATTGGGAGCGGAAGTTACCGGTGATTTCGAATCGCGATTACGTCTTTTCTCGACGCACGTGGACGGAGAAACAGAAAAGTCCCGCGAATCAAATGTTTGACGATTTGACGCCGCCGACGACGCCGATGAAAGGAGGAGGGATGAGATCGGCCGCAGATTTTTTGTCCCCTTCTACCAGTAAGAATAATAAGAGCGTGTACTTCTCCATCACGAAAGGGATGAGTCATCCGAACGTTCCAAAATCGAAAAGAGTTTTGCGCGTCGATCCGTATTACTCGGCGTGGAAAATCGAAGCCGTTCCTGATTTCGAGAACGAGGATGAAGTGCGCGGCTTAAAGCCGTACACCGCGGCAAGATGTACGCTCATTCACTTTGAAGAGCAGCACGTGCAACACGACGTCGCGAGACTCGCGGTGAGACACGGTATGTGGTCCGTCGTGAAGCCTATGATTCACGGGTTCCGCGCGTTTCAACGAGTTCGAGAGACGAAGTTTATCGAACAAGATTCCGGTGGCTTTAATCGAAGAGACCAAGACATGCTCGAAGACGTCGTTCACGAGAAACAAGTCGGATTTAGAATGCGAAAAGAATTAGGAATGGCGATGAAAACCTTCGTGGTCCCAATGCTTGTAGGCTTTTTGCTCGCGAAGCAAAGCTTTGGCGGCGGTTCGGATATAAACAAATTAGACGTGGTCGGGAAGCTTTTACGCGCGCTCGAGAGGAAAGCAAACAGAGGAAGAGGTGATGGTTCGAGGAAGAATAGCAGTGCTAGTATCGTTGATACTTCTGTTGTTCCTTTGTCGTCGATTCCGTTCTCCATGGAATCGCCGCAAATTAATTTAGAAGTCAGATGATGACAACATTTGACAAACGCACAAGAAATACATCTTTTGCAATACAAAATTTTCAACTTTACTACAATCTTTCTTTTACTTCCTCCGCGAGCGCACGCACGCGCATCACTTTGTCATCGTCGTCACCAACCGCGCTGTCACTACCGCTACTATTATTACTACTACTACTCTTACTGCTATTATCAATCACTTCCTTCAAGTACACCTCCAAAGCGCACGAAAGTTTCGCCGGGGTTGTGCTCACCACCTCCACCTCTTCGTTCTCTTCCATTTCCTTCAAATCCTCCTCGTCCGGAGGCGTCAACGCGTCGGTTAAAAGCTGAGACCGCTCCGGTCCAGGTTCATACTCCAACAAAAACTCTATAATTCTCCTTTCCGGAGGCACCGCGGTCGTAAAGAGCGTTTTAGCTTCTTCGGTGTTTAATTTTGCGCGTCCGATGAGTTCCGTCGCGCTCGATTTCGCCCGCTCTCGATTCATCATTTTCTGCGAGAGCGCATTCTCTGTTCCAGTTTCTTCCATCGCTTTCGTCAACGCCGCCCAGCGTTGTTTAACTTGTGTTTCAATCGAATACGTTTCCAACGTATTATCGTCTTTGCTACTCTCGCCGCCGCTTCCATCCGCCAACTGTTTCTTCAGCGTCGCTTCGTGCGCTGCTATCGAATCCCGCAAAGTCTCCGGGAACCCAACCTCGCTGGCGCGTTCAAACGTCGCTCTCGACTCGACCACCACCAGAGCACTCTGCGCTAACTCGTCCAACTCCTCCGCTTCTTTTTTATCCCCGTTCGCCATTTTCTCTTCTATCCTCGTCAACAGTCGGTCGAAAAACAGCGTCGTCAACTTCGTCAAGTTCTCGTCCACGCACTTTTCAAATTCATTCGAACTCGTCGTGTCTCCTCCTCCTCCATTTCCTCCTCTTCTTTCCTCAATTGTTGTTGTTTTTGTTGTTCCCTTTTTCTTCTTCTTCGAGAGGAGTAAATCGATCAGCGCTTCATCGTCTTCTTCTTCTTCATCAGCTCTGACGATGTCATTTGAAGCCGTCGCCGCCAGCCCGATGAAATTTTGCAAAGAAGAAGAAGAAGAAGAAGAACTCCTCCTCCTCGCGCGAAAAGGACGAGCAGAAGAACATCCGGAGAATCGATACGAGTCGGGAGCAGCAGCGGCGACGACAAAACCTCCTCCTTTTCCTCCTCTTTGTCTTCTCGAAGCGTTCTGAGTTGGAACAACAAACACACTTTGTTGCGGTGGAAAATGCACGAACATGTTTTGGTCAATTAATGAAGCAAATTCCCCCACAAAACGCTCTCAATACGCTCTGTAAACGCATCACAAACGAGCGCATTTAGCGCATCAAAAGCTTCGAATAATGACGCTAAAAAACGACCCTCTGGAACTCGCCATCGCGAAATCTCTCGCCGAAATTTTCTCCAAGAAAGATTTAAACTTAGATTTACTCACCATCGCATCCATCGTCGAGGAATTGGAATCGAAACTGTCCAACGGGGAAGGACGGGATGGATTGATTAAACAAACGAAGAAAAAATTCATCAGGGCGATGGTGCAAGCGCACTTGGACGAGAGCCACTTCGGACACGCGAAAGCGAAACGTGGAGAACCGTGGACGAGCACGGAAATGATCCTCAAGAGGGAGGAGGAAGAGAAAGAGAAAGAATTAAAAGAAGCAGATTCGGAGGAGGAAGAGGAAGAGTCCGAAGAGGATGAAGAAGACGTTTCGGACGCGGAGAGAGGTACGCATTACCACAGCGCGAAACGAACGACGAGGGGCGATACGAACCCTTCGAAGAAGAAACAACAAAAGAGGACGGGATCGGGTGGTAAATCTACGACGTCTTCGACAAAGGAAATGAAAGATCCGAACAAACCGAAAGGTCCGCAAGGCCCGTACATGTGCTTCGTGTCGCACAACCGCGAGAAAATCGTGAAAGAGTTTCCGGGGATTTCGTTCGGCGAATGCGGGAAGAAGTTGGGGCAAAGGTGGCAAAATTTAAGCGAGAAAGGGAAGGAGATGTACAACGAAATGGCGGAGAAAGATAAGAAGCGATACGAAAAGGAGATGGAGAAGTACGTGCCGATGAGCGATACGGAATTGAACAAATTGAAGGCGAAAGCCGAGAAGGAGAAAAAAGAGAGGAGCGAAAACAGCGGGTTTAAGAAACCGTACAAGTGTTCGGAAAAGTTGAAAACTTTTTTAAACGGGCAAGAGACCATAACTCGCGCGCAGTTGACGAGCCAGATGTGGGCATACTTTAAGGAGAAGAATTTGAAGGATCCAGAGAATAAACAGTTCGTGATTAGCGACGACAAGTTGTTCAAACTCATCGGCGAGCGGCGGTTCAAAGCGTTCGGGTTCATGAAGTATTTGTCCAAAGATTTGATTCCGATGTAGAAGAGAGAGAGAATGAGCGAGAGAAAGAGAGAGAGAGATGTCATCAGTAGCACCTCAGAATCGTGATGTATATACATGAAACTACACATTCACAATCGACATCTTTATTAGTACATCCGAGACGAAACCTCGTTGTTTTACAAAAAAAAATACGAGAGGAAGGATTTTCTCACATTTTTCTCGTCACATCTTCTTCTCTCTCTTCTAAGAGAACGACGAGCGCGAGAGCGATACGATCATCGTCTCAGACTCGTCGTTCGTTCGTTCTTTCCCGCGTTGTGGTGTTTTGCGAGCATTCTCTCGTCGTCGTCGTCGTCGAGAACGAGCAGCGCGAAGAACAAACTGTTTGCGTTGTTTTTGAAGAAAAAGGCGAGAGCGTAAAGAGAAAATGTTTCGAAGCCAAAGCACGCCGCTGACGGGGACCTCGGCATCCTCCTCGGGGGTCTTGCTCTCTCCGCGGTACGATTGCAAATCCCCGCGATCTTTATACCACGCGAGAACGCAGAAAAAGAAGAAATCGCCGCTCTCGACGACGTGCTTCATTTTGTGCGTTTTCGTGTTTTGTTTGGTGGTGGTTTTGCACCGGATGGAGGTGATTTTTGGCGGCCATCCGCGCGCGAGGGGGATGTCCGCGTTTTCGTTGCTCGCAAGTGGTGGTGAGAGAGGTGATGAGGAGATTGAGAAGGCATCAGTATCGTCGTTTCCGTCCATCTCCTCGGAATCTTTTTACTGGGCGTTGGTGACCGCGGACGATATACGCGTCGCGTTTTTTAATCCCGTGTTGAAAGTTATCGTTGGATTTACGGCGTTCTTATCCGCTTTAGTCGCGGCAGATCGGGCGTTTCATTTATACGTCGCGTTTTATTGGAAGTATTTGTCGAGAAAAGACTATTTGGACAGATTTAAGCGGCCGAGCGGGAAACGAGTGCCGTCGTATTCGATGGAGGAAATGCAACAAAGTTCACATTCGTCGTTTTTGCCGCCGGGCGCGGAGTATTATTCAACCATCCCAAACGTCGTCGTCCAACTCCCAATGTTTAACGAAACCGCCTGTTGCGAAGATATCATCAACGCCGCGTGTCGCATGAAATGGCCAAGAGAGCACTTCATGGTGCAAGTTTTAGACGACTCCACGGAGTTGGAGGCTCGAGAGATTGCGCAAAGCGCGGTGCATCGATGGATGAGTCGAGGCGTCAACATCCAATACGTGTGCCGAGAAAACAGGAAAGGTTATAAAGCTGGTTCGATGTTAGACGCCATGGATTTGATTGAAAACTACGATTACGTCGCTGTTTTTGATGCGGACTTTGATCCTGATAGCGATTTTCTGTTCAATACCGTCCCTTGGTTGATGGAAAACGAAGACGTCGGTTTCGTTCAGACGCGATGGACGTTTACGAACGCGAAAGAAACCGTTTTGACCAGAGTCCAAGAAATTTCCTTGTCGTACCACATGCTTTGCGAACAGTACGCGCGATGCTCCGCCGGATTATTCTTCAACTTTAACGGCACGGCTGGCGTTTGGAGGAGAAAATGTATCGTCGACGCCGGCGGTTGGAACTTTCGCACGACCGTGGAGGATATGGATTTGAGTTTACGCGCGTATTTAAGAGGGTGGAAGTTTATTTTCTTGAACGATATCACGTGCGATAACGAGATTCCGGCTGAATACGACGCCTATCGAAAGCAACAACACCGCTGGAGCTGCGGCCCGATGCAACTGTGGAGGAAAGCGACAAAAACGATTTTAGAGTCCAACGGCGTCTCGTTGGCAAAAAAAGTCTATTTGATCGTGTTTTTCTTTGGTGCGAGAATGTTTGCAGCGCACATCGTCAGTTTCTTCCTTTACTGTCTTCTTGTGCCTTTGTGCGCGATAAGCCCGGAAATACCAATCCCATTTTGGGCGTTAGTTTACACTCCAGTTCTCGTGACGATGAGTACTGTCGTGTTCACCAAAGAAGGTTGGAAAACATCAGTCGCGTTTGTTCTGTTTGAAAACGCGATGTGTGTCGTGAAACTGTCAGCCATGATATCCGGCTTGTTCGAGTTGTCCGACGCGCACGAATGGGTGGTTACGAAAAAATTGGGCAACATGTTCTCGTCGTCGTCGTCGACGTCGACGACGCCTAAAGCGCGCAGAAAAATCTATTTCAAAGAGCTCTCGATGGGATCTTTCTTCCTTTTTTGCGGCGTCTACGGAATACTCCAACACCAGCTCGTCCATTACTCTTTGTTTCTCATCGCGCAGTCTCTCGTCTTCTTCGCGTTTGGATTCAATAGAGTGACGTTTTGAATAATAATAATAATAATATTAGTAGTACTCTTCTTCTTCTTCTTCTTCTTCCGATTACATATGTACAAAGCTATTATTAATAAGAGAGAGCAAGCACACGGATTTGTGGAGAAACAAGAAACTGTCTCGATCGATGCGCTTTTGAACGTATTATGGTAAAAAGCGCATCGTCGCGCGAACCCGAAGAAAGCTGACGTGTCACAGGGGAAAAACCTCTGTCTTACAAAACCTGCACCTTCCTCACGTTCGCGCTGTCTTGCCTCTCCAACTCCGCGCTTTTTCTCGGTGGTTGAACGGGAGTTTTTGTCGTTTGTTTTTCTTCCTCTGTTTTCTTCTGCACGGGTACTTTCTCTCTCGCCTCGTCCATGCTCAGGCGATCTTTCTTGTGAGAGATCAGTAACCCGATGTCGTTTTTGGAGTCTTTGGTCGGAAAATCGTGCATCGCTCGTAAATATCCCGGCATCAGAGTCTTCGAAGAGTTGTTGTCGTCGTTGTCGTCGTGGGATTTGCGTCTCAAAAAGTCTAAGGAAATTCTGCCCATGGTGTATTACTTGTTCTATTATGTAGCGTTATTATAAGCTGTTCGTATTATTAGAGTATACGCGTGAGTAGTGTTTTTTGTACAACTGTGTGATATTAGTATAGTATGAAGAAAATGCTGACTCACACTCCTCGAAAGAAAAACGAGAGAAACTCTCAAAGAGGACAAAAAACACAAAACTCGAAATTTTCTCTCGTCGTCATTTTGCGAAGAAAAAATGAGTCTGCGAAAAATTTTGCAGTCAAGTGTTTACTTCAAAAGCCCAAAAAAGAGGAGAAAAAAAACTCTCTCGTGACTCTTTTTTTGAAGTTTCCTTTCCTTGCCTCACTTTTCATCATCATCGCTTTGTTTTCTTTCTTTCTTTCTTTCTCTGCGGCCACGAAACCAGAATTCTTTCTTCTTTTCGCGCGCAAAAACAGAAAGAGAGAGATTGAGAGAGGCGTTTGAAAAAGCGTTCTTCGATTCGTTTTATTTATACGAGTATATAAAGGGAAGAAGACGTTGGAAATTTTTCTTTAACGACTCTCCTCATTTTTAACGGATAGATATGATGATGACGATGACTTCGAGCAGCGGCGGCGTGGTGGTGGTGTCGAAAACTGCGCATCTGCAGCAGCAGCGCAGACGAGCGATACCCACCACCACCAGTACCACCACCTTTAAACGCGTCGTCGCGCCGTCCTCGTTCGCGGCTTCTTCTGCTTCTTGTTTTTTGTCGTCGGCGAGTAGAAAGGCGGCCAGAAAAAGTGCCTTCGTGCTCGGGCAAAATAAGCAGAATAATACGACTACGAGGAGGAGTAAAAGTAGGAGCAGTATCCTCGTGGTGAGGTCCTCGTCTGGAGGCAAGAATAGCGGCGGCAACAAGAATATCGTCATGTCGTCTTCGAGTACGTCGTCGGAAGGAGGATCGTGGGTGACGCGACTGAAATCGATCGAACTTTCCAAAAACGCCGGTCGCTTCCTTCTCGGTTTAGTCGCGTTGTCCTACGGCGGTTTGTGCGTGTCGTTGAAAATGGTCTTCGTGAGAGCCGGTCCACCGTCGGTTGGGACGTTAGGTATGATTAGAGGGTTTATGGTTCTGTTGTGTTTCGTGCCTCAGTTGTTAGATTCTTTCAAGAAGAACAAAAGCGGCGAGGTGAAACTGAACAACGAGTTTTGGTCGGCGGCGTTGGAGTTGGCGACGTGGAATTTTCTCGCGCAAGGGTGCTGCAACGTCGCTTTGTTGTTCACAGAAGCCACGAGAGTGTCGTTTTTAACGCAAGCGTCAATTGCGTTTACACCGTTTATTGAAACGTTCTTCGGGGAGACGGTGAAGAAGTTGGTTTGGGCAGGGTGCCTCGTCGCGTTAGTCGGGGTGGTGACGTTAGGAATGGATCCGGGGGGAGGGCAGTCTGTGGAGTTGGTCGGTTCGGTGATTCCGAAAGGATTAAATGCGGTGAATATCGGCGATTTGATCGCTTTAGGTGGAGCGTTGACGTACTCTCTGTACGTGTTTCGCATCGGCGCGTTCACGAAACTTGGGTTGGACGGGTCTCAGTTGCAGGCGTGGAAATCCTTCTTTCTGGCGTTTATGTATTCCGCGTGGGGGTTCACCGATTTCGCATTACACAGAGTAGGAATGACGACGACGACGCCGTTTGCCGGGTGGAAGGACCCCATCATTTGGTTGTTGATTGCATTTTCGGCGATCGTCGGTGGTTACTTGGCGGATGTCGTGCAAGCGAAAGGACAAGAATCGGTTTCGGCTTCGGAGACGCAAGTGATTTTATCCGGCGAACCGTTGTTCGCAGCATTGTTGGGAGGGGTATTTTTAGGCGAAGTGCTCGGACCGTTGGGATATCTCGGCGGCGGTTTGCTCTTATCTGGAGGGTTGATGTGCTCCTTAGCCGAAGGTTCTGGAACGAACGGAGCGGAGAAGAAAGAAGATTAAGGTATAAGACGTCGGGTAATTCGTTCGGTAAAAAATAAATCTAATATTTTGATCCCAGTCACGTTGTGTCACATCGCATCCAGTGTTCTAGGGACGTGTTTGCGAGCGCAATACTTTCCAATGCGTCAAAGAAGCCCCTTTCGATGATGATGCCATGTGTGATGTAAGACTCAAAAGCGCTTTTTAGAATGCCGTCCGTCGTTCGGGGAAACGTCTCATGCGGAAGATATTGTTTATTTTATCTGTTTTAGGGTCGCATTGTTGTTCGCCTACTGCCCAGCCTAACTCACCATTTTCGCTGGAGCCCCACCCGTAGAACCATCCAGTTTTCTCCGCGACTGCTCCGAGATGGTATCTCCCGCTGTGAATCTCCGCCATTCTCACGACGCGTCTCTCGCCCGTTTCCTCGTCCGTGTACGTCGGCATAATCACCGGCTTTGCGACAAAATTAATCAAACTAGGCGTATTCATGAGCTGGTCTTCCCAATGTTCAATGTGACGATGAGGCGGTATCGGCCGGCCGCACGCACCCTTTATATTTTTTCCAACCGTCCAAACGATACCAGAGCGGTCCAAAATCACCGTGTGCATTTGGCCGCCAGAGATATCTTCCGCCAAGATGCTGTAAACTACCTCGTCGTCGATGTCGTTAATTTCTGAATCTAAATCTTCATCCCTCGGAACAACATCGGCCTCCACTTCGATGAGGTATTCTAATTCTTCCGACAACTCTAGGTTGTTTACGCCATACTCGTCGGGATCGCCTTTTTCGTCTATTTCCAAACGTTCATGTTCGCTCCAACCCGTCGTGATATCTTTTATAACTGTTCCGAGTCCATTCTCGCGAAACCATTCTCTTTCACACGCGAGGATTTTCCCTTGATCGTTTCGAGGTGGATTGTCGCACCAGGTCAGAGCAATTCTCCGCGGGTACCACTGGTCTTTCCTTAATTGCGAGAACACGTGCACCGGAAAAGTTGCACCGCAGGCGAAGTGTTGGTTCGATCCGAACGCAAAAACCAAGCCACACGTGGATAGAGCTACGCTATGGTCGCCGCAACACACCGCTTTTTTTATCTTCATCTCTTCTGTTTCAACTACCCCTACCCCACCCCACCCCATCCTTACGGGAACTCTCGGAAAAGTGGTTATTTTCCTCGGCTGGTATTGCATGAAGTTATTTCCAATACCTAATTGACCGCGATCGTTTTTACCAAAACCAAAAACCAAACCATCCACGGTGGTCACCATGGACGTGTGTTTCTTCGCAGAAACGAAACGACACCGTCTAGAAATATAATCCGGACTGTCTGGATGCGCGGAAGTGCCTTTACTGCTATCGTTCTTCTCGCCTTCCTCTCTGATAAAACCTAACAACCTCGGCGTCCGATACTCGAACGTCGTCCTTTTCAAAATTTTCGTCCGTCTCGTCGGTTTCGTATCGTTACCGTCCACCATCATATCGTCGTTTCCTCTCTCGCTAAAATCGTCAACTTCTATTTCGGTGACTGTATTCGCGAACCCCAGCTCCCCATGCTTATTCTTTCCAAACGTATACACCTCTCCGCTTTCCATCAACATCACCGCGTGATTGGTCCCAATCGCGACCCACAAAACTTTTCTCGCCTGCTTGGCGCACCAATGAAAGTCAGGCGCAATCAATTTCCCGTGTTTCTCGTGCAAGCTTCGAATCCTCTTTGATTGCAACGCGGACGACTGGAACCGCTTGAAATATAAAAGCCGGTCCTCGCCGATAAAAACCTCATTCGCTCGAGCTTTCATCTTCGTCGAGCCGATCCAAAATTCGTCGCATAAGTATTCCGTCCCCCAAATCTCGGTTCTTCCGTCTCTGTGCGTACACGTCGTTGTCATCCAATTCATCCGATACTTTTTGTCCTGAATTGCTCTCCGTTGTTGCTTCAAATCTGCGCAATCGTCATCTCGCTCTAACAACAACCCTTTCTTTCGTAACTGCGCGCGTCGTTTCTCTCGCTCTCGCTCCTCCGCGAGCTTCCCGTCCAAAAATCGCAACGCGTCCAACCACGTCTCTTTGTCTTTCCCAAAGACTTCTGCTTCCTTCCCGTCCTCGTCGTCGTCGCCTTTGTTGTCTTTGGGATCACGATTCAAGGGCGGCAAAGTTCGTTTGTCTGCTACTTCGATGTACCTATCGACGAAATAACACTCATAGTAAGCCAAGTTCCCTTTTCCTTCGCTCGGTTTAACATACACTTGGTCGTCGTTTCGCTTATAATTCAGCTCACTTTCCGGCCACGCTTTTAGGACCCGATTTTTGGCCGCTTCCATCGCCAACTGTTTACTGTTTTCCTTCTTGGAAACGCACGCGAATCTTGCCAAATCCACCGCCGTTAATACAGGAGACTCGAGAATGACAACCAACGTTTCTCTCGGAAGGTCAAACATGTGGACCGTTTTGCTCGCCCGTTGCCGTCTCGTCGTCGCTGGCATGGTGTCTGATTCTTCTTTTTCTTTTTTTTCTTAGCTTTCTTCTTCTTCCCTCTCAAACGCGTTAAACGCTCTTCTTCTTCGTAAATCTAATGAAGATATTAATGAGATGTGTGATGGAAAAATCGTGAGAAATCAGAGATACAATGGAGCGCGCAAAAGCAGACGACGACGATGGTAATCGCGCCTTTGGCGACGGCGGCGGTGAGGAGGAGGAGGCGCTTTTAAAAAAAGAAATCACAAAACTGACCAAAAAAGCGCAAACGTTGACGGTGATTAACACCGCGTTGCAGCAAGAGAACGAAAAGCTTCGGGAAATTGGAGGAGGAGGACAAGGAGGACGGGAATTTAACGACGAACAAGTGGCGACGATCATTCGAGAGTTAGAGGAGGACTTGGAAAAGCTCAGGGCGGAGAATTTGAAGCTTTTGGTAGGAGGAGAAGATGGCAAAGAGTATTTGAACGAGGAAGAAGAGGAACGCGTGAAAGCTCTGAAATCGAGAATGCATCAACTGCAAGCGAGCTTGCAAACGAACGAGTTGAAACTCGCGGAGGAGATGAACGAACGCGAACGACTGGAGAGAGTGAGACAAAGACAAGATGGAGAGATTGAAAACTTGAAAGTTTCTGCGCGGGAACGGCAGGAAGAGTTGAGACGCGCGAGGCAGTTTAGCGAGCAGTTACGGGTGGAGTTTCAAAGGAAGGAACACGCGATGAAGAAGCGCTTCGAAGAGGAGCTGAGCAAGAATCCAACTTCGTCGGAAGGAGGTGGAGATCAGAACAGCGAGATGGACATTTTGAGGAGAGAATTGAAGCAAGAGAAAGAGAGAGGAAAAGATTTGGAGACGAGAATAAAAGAATTGGAGGAATCCATGAACGCGATGGAGAGTCGGCACGGGAAGGAACAGGACCAGTTGAGACGAGAGACGAGGATGGCGGAGACTCGAGCGAGGCAATGCGAGGAAGAGTTGACGACGGCAGAAGCAATGAGAGCTGAATCAATTGCGCCACTGATTAAGCAGATGGAAATAGTCAACGAGGAGAAGACGAGAGAGTCGGAGAGAAGAGACGAAGAGGAGCATCGATTGAAAGAGTCTCGCGCGGAAGCGGAGAGGAAAAGGAAGGAGATGGAAGACGAAGTTGCGAAAACAAGAAGAAGTTTACTCGAGGAGAAGAAAAAATACGAGATGCTTTTTAATTCGCTGAAATTGAAAGTCGACGAGGTGGACGCGTTAGATACGAAGAGGAGAGAAGCGTTGGAGGTTGTCAAAGAGACGCAAACGTTAATGCACGAAATGCGAGAGAGGGAGGGAGATTTAAGAAATCAGTGCGCGTCGATGGAGAAGCAGTTGCAACGCGCAAGGATTCAAGAGTCGGAATTGAGAGAAAGGGAGAAAGTTATAAAAGCGCAGCTGGTGGATACGAGGAACGAGTTAGAAGCGAGCGTGAAATTTGGTGGTGGTGGTGTTCAGAGTTATAACAGTATGGAAGGAATGCGAAGAGAACGAGAAGAAGAGGAAGAAGAATACGTTGCGGAAGATGGTTTCGAATTCGGCACAGAATCCGACACGAACCAAACCGCCAACGTCGTCATTCAAGCGCTCAAACACAAACTCAAAGAAGCATCTAATAGGCTCATCAGAGCGGACATAAAAAGAAAAGAATCGGAAAAATCCGCCAGCGAAATGCACTATAAAACCATCGATATCGAACGCGAGCTCGAAAAGCAAAAAAAAGAACACGCGACGTTAGTCGAGTTGCTCGGTGAGAAAATAGAGAGGTTAGAGTTTTTAGAGAATAGCAAATGATATTGCATGTAAAACATGCGATCTGTGTACGGTATATAATTAATACGTCTTTCTTGAAATCGTCGTTCGTTAAACTTTTCGTAAATTTGTAATCTTAAGACTTTTTGAACATTCCGAGCATTCTTTGAGTCACCGCGAAACCACCGGCAACGTTCACAAAGGCCAAGGAAATAGCTACCGCGTTCAACGCGATCGCGCCGACGCCTCTTTTAACCGCCATGCTTCCCAAAGTGTCCATATCATCTTTGATGTCTTTGGTGGCGTAGTCTTCGAGCGCCAGCAAACCGCCGATGACGACGATGCCAGAAATCGCGTTCGAAACGGACATCAGCGGAGTGTGCAAGGAGCTCGCGACGTTGCCGATTAACAAAAAGCCAACCCAGGCGGCCAGGATGAACAATAAAAGGTACGTGAAGAAGCTCGGCGGACAGAATACACCGACGACGACGAGGAAACCGGTGACGAATAAAAGCACGAGGACTTCGCTCAAGCTCACGATACCGCCAAACAGCATCGTTTTTTCCTTTTTAATGGAAAGATCACCGGCGGCACCGGCAGTTTTCTTGGCATCCATTCTCGGCGGTGGTGGTCCAGTACCTTTTGGCGGCGGCCAGGTTAAACCTTGACCGATTTTGGCAACCGTCACCGCGCGAACGATGATATCGTCAAAGTCCACTTGAAATTTACCTTCCTCCGGTTTCTTTGGGTTTCCGCACATGTGCAAGATTAAGTGCAACATGTTCGTGGCGTACATTTGTGAAGCGATTTGCGCGGCTCCGGAAACCAAATCCGTGTTACCAATCATGGTTACTTTATCTTCGTACACGTACGTTTGGTTCGATTTCGTGCACTCGCAGTTACCGCCGGTCAACGCGGCTAAATCGACAATCACAGATCCAGCCTTCATGGCGTCGACGTGGTACTTCTTCAACAGAATCGGCGCTTTGCGTCCTGGAATTGCCGCGGTTGTGATGACAATGTCGCATTCTTTGCACTGTTCGTGGAACAATTCCATTTCTTTCTCGATAAATTCGGGAGACATGGTCTTCGCGTAGCCACCTTCGCCGGTACCGTCCTCTTCGAAGTGCATCTCGAGAAACTTACCGCCCATAGACTCGACTTGATCGCGCGTTTCTAACCTCGTATCGAACGCTCGAACGTCCGCCCCTAACGAGTGCGCCGCACCAACCGCTTCGAGACCGGCAACACCAGCACCAATGACGAGAACTTTCGCCGGCGGATACTTCCCGGCAGCCGTGATTTGCGGAGCCAGGAATGATTGGAACTTATGCACCGCTTCGATGACTGCCCTGTAGCCGGCAATTTTACCGACCGAGGACAAAACGTCCATCTTTTGTGCCGTCGTGATTCTCGGGACAGAATCGATGGAAATTAAGTTACACCCTGAACTCCCAGCTTTCTGGACGAGAGCTTCGGATTCCGGAAAATTCGGCGATACCCAACCGACGATTGTTTTCCCTTTCATCGAAGTCAACTCCTCGTCCGTCGGTTTACCGATTTTCAACAACGCGTCGACTTTCGAGTAAACCTCCGCTTTCGATGAGACAACAGCGACGCCGCACTTTTTATACTCAGCGTCTAAATACCCAGACGCTAAACCGCAATTTGACTCGACGATGCAGTGGATGTTGTGTTTTTCGAGAAGCGTTCGAGCGACTGCCGGCGTCATCGCGCACCGTTTCTCCCCAGGTTTCGTTTCGGAAACGACGCCCAAAGTCACCAACGGTTTCGTACCCGCAAATGGTTTCGGAACCTGCGTGTAATCCGCCGCTTCTTGTTTTTTCTTCGTCGTGATGTTCACGGCGACGTCACCTTTTTGTAAATCGCCTCCGTAATTCGCGCGAATCTCTTCGACTAAACCATCGATGGTACCTTTCGCGTCGCCTAATAACATCGCGTTGTTCGGGTACACAAAGAGCGGATTTTCGACGCCGGCGTAGCCAGAGGCTAAGGATCGTTTTAAAACGATCGACTGCTTCGCTTTCCAGACTTCAAGCACGGGCATTCCGGCAATGGCAGAGGTGGGATCGGTTTGCGCTGCTGGATTGACCGTATCGTTTGCGCCGATGACGATGGATACATCCGTGTCTGGGAAATCGTCGTTGATTTCATCCATCGCCAACACGATATCGTACGGAATAGACGCTTCGGCCAACAAAACGTTCATATGGCCAGGCAAGCGCCCAGCGACCGGGTGAATGCCAAAACGCACTTGTTTCCCGAACGATCTCAACAATTTCGTCAACTCGCACACGGAGTGTTGCGCTCGCGAGACGGCCATGCCGTACCCGGGAACGATAATCACAGACTTGGCGTCCATGAGCGTTTTGACGGTATCGTCTTTGGTGAAGATAGTCGGTTCACGATCATCTACCGGCGCGTTTGGATCTTTTTTTGCGCTTCCACCGGTGTCACCGAACCCACCGGCTAATACGGAAACCAACGATCGGTTCATCGCTTCCGCCATGACGAAGGACAAAATGATCCCAGACGCGCCGACGAAAGCGCCGCCGATAATCATCAATTCGTTATCCAACATGAAACCGGCGAAAACGCCGGCCCATCCGGATCCAGAGTTCAACACAGATATGACCACTGGCATATCTGCGCCGCCAATTGCCATGGTAAACAAATACCCGTACACAGCAGAGAGGCCAGTCATGACGTATAAGCAAATCAAACCGCCGGAGCCGGAAGTCGCGTCAAAACCACCCATAGCCGCGATCACGCCAGTCGCCACGATACCGCCCAACAAGCAGGGCAACCAAACGACTCTCCCCGGTGGAATCATCGGTTTCGTGGAGATCTTCCCAGCCAACTTCAAACAGGCGACGATGGAACCGATGAACGTCACCACGCCGACGACGATGCCAAAGAGGTAAAAAATCGACCTCAACACCTCCTTATTCGAGGACAAATCGTTCGCTTCTTGAAGCATCTTCTCGTGTTGATCGTAATACAACGCCAATCCGAGCAACGCGGACGCTAAACCACCAAACCCGTTGAACAATCCAACCATCACCGGCATCCCGGTCATCTGCACGCGAAAGCTCATGAAAACCGAAACCAAACCCGGCGGTAACGCCACCGCGAAGAATAACCAATACCCTCGAGAATACACAAAGGTGGAGGCTAAAATCCCCGCGAACGCGACGAGAAAACCGAGCATGCCGTAAATGTTACCCATGCGCGAAGTTTCCGTTTTCGATAATCCTATAAAAAGTAAAGTGCTTTTGTGTGAGTAAAAAATCCAAGACACCAATTCAATTCCAACAACCAGAGAACACCCCAAGAAGACAACACACGAAGCCATCATCCAAGAAGGAACGCAGCAGGAACGCGCGCGCAAAAGCACTCGCCGAGAAAGAAAGAGACAGACAGAAGACTCCCTCAAATCTCCACTTTCTGTCACTCTCTGTCTGTCTCGCGCGCGATGACGAGGAGGAAGAAGAATTAGAAGAAGAAAAAAATATCTCCGATAAAAAAAGGCGGATTTGAACGGAAAAGAAATGTGACTCATCATCATCATCTTCTCATAATTCTCTCACCTTTCAACGCGAGCGTGAAGAGTACTATCGACCCGGTGTATATCACCGACAAGTAGTCGTTCGAGGAATTTTGCGACATAATTAATGGATGTTGTTGTTGTTGTTGTTGTTTCGTGTACAAAATCAAGCTCTTCTCGTTGTTATTATGACGCGTTAACGTGTAATGTTTGAAAGAGAAAGAGCACCCTAATTTGTTCTCGAGAGTTGATTGAAAAATATCTTCGCGCGATAACGCCAAACTTTGAAGATACAAAAAAAAACATGCCGCATGTCGTTTGAATCACCCCACTCACCACCGACGACGACGACTCGAGGAGGAAACGGAGGAAACGGAGAACGGTCTGACGAACAACCGTATTATTATTACTCTTCATCACCGAACGAGAATAATAACAACCGAGGAGGAGGAGGAGGAGGAGGCGCGATGGAAGAACGAGGGGACCACAGACGACGTCTTTCGAGGTCGTCCACCTCTCCGCATTGGAACTATTACACGAACCAATATTTTCACGAGGAGAGGAACTTGGAGAACTGGGACCACACGATCGAGGAAGAGGAGGAAGAGATGGACGAGGGAGGAGAGGAGGAGAGAGGGAGAGGGAGACGAGGAGGGTACGTGAATCCGAGATATTTACGGGAGCAATATCTCGCGCAGCAGAGAAGACAAAACGAGTATCACAGGCGGGTGCGACAGGACCAGTTTGAAAGGAGTCGCGTTTTCTCCGATTTTCATGCGGAAGAAGAGGATACTAATGAAATGAAGAGAAGGGAAGCGCGGGAGGCGTTTCGAGACTTACCGGAGGAATACAACGAGAACAAAACAGGTGCCGTCGCGGTGCTTTCGAGAAACGCGAGAGTGATTCCCGTCGACGTGAGAGGTATTATAGAGACGATGGGGAAACCGTGCGGGAAGTACATTTTGGATTGCGATATGCCCGGCGTCGGCATCGAGAATATTGTCTTTAAGACCCTAGAGTGCACGAATCGCCCTGGCGTAGCTTTTTTCATCGAGGTTGTCTCGAGCACGAGAGAGGAAAACGAAAATGGAGAAAGAGAAAAAGAGGAAGAAGAAGTCAAGGAGAAAGAGAACATCGTGCGGAAAATGCTGAGGATATCGAAGAAGAAGGATCCAAACGTCCTCGAACCTCAGAGAAAAGAAGACGTATTTCCGAAAGTAAAATCATATCGGATGGAGCGCGGTACACATCGCAAATACGTGCAAAGGAAGTTTTACATTCCCAAAAGTTACGCGTTGAGCTCGGCGAAATACAAAGACGGCGTCGCGACGTTTGAGTTTACTCTTTGCGAAGAAGGACAACAGATTACGCATCGACAAACGTTCGAGGATGCTTGAAAGAGAGGTCGAAAATAGAAAGTGAGAGAGAGAGAGAGATAACAGACACTCGTGTAGTAAACAGATTCATGTACACATATAAATAAACAACACACATCAAAATAGTAAATAATAATTTTATAAAGTTTGACTTCTAAACATATCAATCCGCTTTATCCGGCGTACTCGCGACGTAGCAGTTGAACACGGTCGGTTTTGGGTGCGCCGCGTCGTACGGTTCTAAGAACATATCCTCGTGATACATCGAGTAATACGCCCGCTCGTAAATCGCGTGTTTATATGAGCTCTGGCACAACTTGATGATGTACCCGTCAATCATATCCGCTCCGTGTCTGGCCAAATACGCTTGCGCCTTTTTAGCAAAGTTTGACGAGACGACGTAGGCTTCTAATCCAGCACCAGCGCCGGCGGATTTATACTTATGAATGTTAATAGTTTGCTTTTCGCTCGAATCGTTCGGGTTGGTCGCGATAAACGTCGTCGCCAACGGCCCCGGCGGTTTTTCCCCGACGTGCTGCGCTCGGATGAGCAAAATGTCCGTATCCACCGGCGCGTGTTCCGCGACTTGTTCGCTCGCCCAAAATGGTATCGCCTCCATGATTCTCGGCGCGTCAGATTCGAAAATTAAAGCCTTCTTTTCGCCTCGGTCGAGCATCAATTGCCACTGGTACAAGTGCGCGAACAAACACCCGATGTGATGCGCTCTCCCGACTTCTTCCTCGGTCAACTTCCCGTCGCTTTCTCTGTGATCGATCGCCATCAACCACGGATGCTCTCGAAAGTTGTCAAACTGATCGATCCAGTTAACCCCGGGCGAAATATCATCCTCCTTTCCGTAGGACAAACCCGAGGGAACGAACGGTTCTTGGCGAACTTTTAAGAAATCCACGAGCGCCGGATCGCTTTTGTGCGTTTGCATGTAACTTCTCAGTCCTTTGACCGCGTATTGCGCATCTTCAATTCTGTTCGGCCATTGCAAAGGATCGATCCCATGCGTCGGCTCTGCGGTTGGAAACACCGTTCGAATTGCCTCGTACTTCTCAAACTCCTCCGGTCGGTCTTCCAACGCAATCACGTAGATGGGAACTTTCGATTTCGACGAGCCGAGCGCGGAGATCAAGTTACTCTTACTCGAGCTGGAAGAAGAAGAAGAAGAAGAAGCACTTTCGCTGCTGCTCCGCCTTCGTCGCTGTTCGACTTTCTCGTGTTCGTACGCTTCCACAAACTTCTTCGCGAACGATGTCGTCGCGGCTCTTTTGTTGTTATTGATTTTGTTGTTGTTGTTGTTGTTCCTCTTCACATCGACGGATTTTGACGACTTTTCTCCCAGTTTCGACTCTCTCTCGATGCCATAATCAGTGGCTCGTCGCTGCTCGTGACTCCTACTACTACTACTACTAAAACTACTACTCGTCAGTCGTCCATCATTTTCCGCCTTCAGAGGGAGGAGGATGTTCGCGTTGTTCGACGCAGCGATGGCGGACCGAGCGCCTTGCAAATAGCAAAACGGGGCCAACGCTAAGGTGGCGCACGCCGTGGCCGCAACGATGGCGACTTTGCCCCCAAACAGGGTAGATTTATTGTTGTTCTCATTATTACCACCGGTAAGGCGTTCTTTGTCTTTGTTGTCCGCCGTCGTCGTCGTCGCGCCAAAGGAGGACATGATGATGATTTTCGCTCGTATTCTTCCCGCGGCTTGTTTGTTGTGAGGAGACGAAAATTCTCGAGAAGGAAAAAACATGCAGGAGTTTAGGGTTTGTTACAAACCCTAAATCTTGTGCTTCTGTTACATTTTCTTTCCACGGAAGAGTTCACAAAAAAAAAGCTGCTCTGCGCTTCTTTATCCGAAGCAGGATGATGATGACGATGTTTTCTCCTCCTCTCTCTCCTCCTTTGCGCGCGCGCGGTGGTGTTGGTGTACATTGCAAAAAGATTAACAACAACAACACGAAGAAGAAGAAGAAGAAGAAGAAGAATTTTTGTCGTCGTTTTGCCACCGCCAGTAGTAACGCTTCTTCTTCTTCTTCTTCTTCTTCTTCTTCTTCTTCTTCTTCTGAAATCGACGGCACAAAAAGCGTGATTAAAAAAATCGCGCAAAAGTTACAGTCGGGGGAACTGACGTCTCTGCGAGTCACCGAAATGTACCTGAAAAGAATGAAAGATTCGAGTTTGAACTGTTACGCGAGCGTGAACGAAGAAGACGCTTTGGAACGAGCCGCGGAAATGGACCGCGAGAGGATGAATCCCGAGAGAGGAGAGAAGAAGAGGTCTTTGTTGCACGGGATTCCGATTGCGGTCAAGGATAACATTTGCACGAAGAACACATACACGACCGCGGGGTCGAAGATTTTGAGAGAGTATCGGCCAGATTTTGACGCGGACGTGGTGAAACATTTAAATAAGGAAGGCGTGGTTGTTTTAGGGAAGACGAACATGGATGAGTTCGGGATGGGGAGCACGACGGAGAGTTCGGCGTACGCGCCGACGTCGAATCCGTGGGACGAGTCGAGAGTGCCCGGTGGGTCGAGTGGTGGGAGCGCGGCCGCGGTGGCAGCGCAGTTGTGCGCGGCGAGTTTAGGATCCGATACCGGGGGGTCTATTCGGCAACCGGCGGCGTTTTGCGGGACGGTCGGGTTGAAGCCAAGTTACGGGAGAGTTTCCAGGCACGGGTTGTTGGCGTACGCGAGCTCGTTCGATTGCATAGGACCAATCACGTCGAGCGTGGAAGATGCGGCGATATTAATGGACGTTTTGTGTGGTAATACTGGTGATGATAACAACTCGAATTTGGACGCAAAGTACTTTGATAGCAGTAACAATAATAGTAGTAGTAGCGGGTCGTCGTCGTTCACGGATGCGATTGTGAGTAAAGAGAATTTAGTCGACGTAGCCGCGCCTTTGAAAGGAAAGACGTTCGCGGTGATTAAAGAAACTTTTACTGGATTGGACGAAAAAGTTTCCGCGAGCGTTATGGAATCCATAGAGTTGGTGGAAAGTTTAGGAGCGAAAGTGCACGAAGTGTCCTGTCCGACGTTTCTTTTCGGTCTTCCCGCGTATTACATTCTCGCGCTTTCCGAGGCGAGCAGTAATTTAGCGCGATACGACGGCATTCGCTTCGGTGCCCAGGATTACTTGAACATGGATTTAGTCGATTCAATTAAAAGTTCGCGTTTTGAAGGCTTTGGTGCAGAAGTGAAAAGACGCATTTTGATGGGGACGTACACGCTTTCCGAAGGGTACTCGGACGCGTATTATAAACGAGCGCAAGAAGTGCGTCGATTAATCTACGCTGAAATGACGCAACACCTCCAAACGTACGACGGCTTCTTAACTCCGGCAACGTCGTCGCTCGCGTATATGAAAAACGAGAACCAAGAGCCCTTAGCTATGTTCACCGGTGATTTAATGACGGTAAACGTAAATCTCTCCGGACTCCCGGCGTTGGTCATTAGAAGCAAAGATAGCGCGGATGAAAACAACACATTACTTCCATCCGGAATTCAAATCATCGGAAAGAAGTACGGTGAAGCCGAATTGTTAGGTGTTGGGCACATCATAGAAATGTTTTCCGCGGAGCGAAAGCTTTATAAGGACGCGTTCCCGGAAGCATCTTTGTTTTAATACATTAGAAGAAGTACCATAACGTCGAACCTTCGATGAGACCTAAAGCGCTAACATTCTCAATCAACTCATCGTCGACGTCTTTGCTAATCGCGCCTTTTCTCCGTTTACTGACGCATACGACTGTACACATTCCTCTTCGCGCGGCGCTAAAATGCTCAATCGGCAAGTTATTGTACATCTTCCCGATTTTCTTGTCATCTAAATCTACAATCGCGACTATTTTCTTCTTCGCGTTTGCGCTCAGCGCGGTTACAAAGTTACGAGCGTCTCTGCCGCAACCCCAAATTTGGAACTCGTTCCATAACGGTTTGCTCAAAACGCGTGCTTCAAAAATGGAAACCCGCAAATCTAAAAGTCTTCGTCTAGGAACGCGCGACGTCCCGGAAGTTTCAGTCCAACGATAATACAATAAAGGTTCTTCTCGATTACATCCATCATCGGACGCCGCGCGAAGAATGGGGAACTTTCCTCGACGTTTATTCTCTTCGGCGTGAATATCGAGATGTTTGTGAAAAAATATGGTATCTTCAGCTTCGCCGGAATCTGGAGGCGACTCTTCGAAGCCGCCCGGGACGTCGTCGAAACATTTCCTCGCCATCGCCCACGTTGGCATTTGGACGGTATTTTCCCTGAACTGCTCGAGTATCATTTCTTCGTTGGATAATCTGTTGGCCCATTGTTCGTAATGTGCGGTGGATCCATCGGGGAAACGCTTCCACGTCGTTCCAATAATTGAAGACGGACTTTCAATGGTGTGTTGAACTTGCATCTTCACTCTATCGTTCGCCATTATATCGTCGGCGTCAAAGAAAACTAATATCGATCCTTGCGAATATTCGACCGAGCGGTTTTTAGCGAATCCAATACCACCGGGACGATTTTTACATTCACTTTTACTCTCCAATCGCCCGCTCGTGTTCTCTGACTTTTCTGTTATTTTGACATCGATGCCGGCATACCGCAACGCGAGCATCCACTCGCGCATTTTCTGAAAACTACCATCTGTCGACGCGTCGTTAAAGAACGACACTTCCAAAGGACCGTCGTAGCTCTGCGTCAAAATGGAGCTCACGCTCTCATCGAGCCACTTTTCGGCATTATGTACGGGCATTATGATTGAAACGGATTGCCGATGATAGTTTCTCGAGAACGTTTTACTCGAATAAAACGCCTTTGTGACAGTAGAACCTCCTCCTCCTCCTCGAAGTAACAAATCAGTTCTTGTTGTTTGAGCAGTATCATCGTTATCATTTTCGTCGTCGACGTCGTCGTCGTCGTCGTCGTCATCGTCCAATATTCTCAATCCGTGATACACAAACGCGTCTTCGGAGAATCGAATCATTCCATTCATCATAACGCGCAACGAGCTTCTGTGATTCGTCGTTCCGCTATGGACTAACCAAGGATGGAGAATTGCAATCCCACCTTTTTTCCCAACTATTTGTTCTATGTTTCTAATATCTTTTCCTCTGCCGCTATGTAAACTCGCCGCTGGTTTTTCGTAAGACATATACAAATCTCTCGAAACCGTTTGGTCTTGAATGCTTTGTTGCGCGAAGTTATTCAAGTCTTGGTTCGTACCGTTTTCTTCGCCAAAGACGTTCTCGCGAAATCCGTTTCTAATTATACTCCGGTGCGATCCTCGAACAAAGGCGGTGCCTCCACCACCTTCGTGACTATCTGATAATAAAACTAAGAGTATCAAACCTTGCATTGGATGACCTGTTGACCTTCGCTGCGCATCGGCGTCAAAACCAGGCCCGATGTCGATGTGCCATCCTTTTCCAAGAACGCGCCTACGATTTACTGGATAAAACGCGCGCGAACTCGCTGATGTTCTCGTAGTCGCGTTATGTTGGTAAATACTGCATCGATGATCTCCTCCAAACAAGAGTTTATCATTGCTTTCGCTTGGGTTGTTATTATCGTCACGTCTTTTCCCTTTTCTCCTACAAAAATATTTTGGTTTCTTATGGTGCAAGACTCGTCCCATGCTCGATTTCAATCGTCTTCCGTACTCGTGCGCGCACAGTAAAACCTCGTCGACGGGAGTTAAAGAAGAAGAAGAAGATGATGAAGATGCACTGTTACTCTTTCTTCTTCCTTCAACCATCGCATTTAAAACATCCTCGCATTTCGCTCCATCCTCCTCTAAAACTAACGACACAAACTTTGCTCTCCGTCTCTTCGACGAGAAAATCTTCCTCGGGAAGCGCGACGCTCCAACCTCATCCTCGTCCACTCCCGAATCTCCCTCGGGGAACACGAGTGGGCTGTACCAGTGTCTCACTTTACACCTCCCCTCGTGTTCTTGGTTTAACGACACGTGCCAAGCGTTTTCGCCGAGCAACTGGTCGATCAATCGAACGAATTTTGTATTCTTTCTTTTCCTTGCGCTTTCGCTCAACTTCACCCAGTGCTCTCCTTTCCCTGGAGCGCAGACTTCCCATATCCTCCTCTTCCCGTCCGTCTCTCGCGGCCACGTGGAGGAATCGTCGAGATCAATCATCATCGCAGATGATTCAGAGGAGGTAAAAGACTCGGTCGGGATGGACGGCGCGCGAAACTCTCGGAACATCTGCGCGACAAACGCGTCCGCGTCGATGACTTCCGTTTGGCTCCCGTTAACTGTTTTGTCCTCCCTCGGTTGTGCGGGAAGGAAAAGAAAGCCGTCTCGATTGAAGATTTTTCTGACGTCTTCGCCAACAAAGTCGTCGTCGTCGTCGTCTGCAGAGTCGTCCTCTTTTTCCTCCTCCTCCCCATCCTTCTCGGAGGATGGAGAAGACATCTATCTCTTTGTTGTTATCGTTCTTGTGGTGGAGAAATTTGAGGGAGCAGCACACGGGAAAAATGTTGTCATGAATAAAAAAAGAAGAATAAGCGAAGGCGCGAAAAATCTCTCTCTCTCTCTCTCTCTCTCTCTCTCTCTCTCTCTAACACGACAACAAGAGCAACGGGATTGCGTGTGCTACTGTGCAACTAAATTTACTAAACGTATTCTTTAAAACAAATTCCTATTATTATACCGCGTTATCTACTACTTCTCCTTCTTCTTCAAGCCGCCTTTTAAACTTTTCCTTCGGTTGATTTCGTCCAAGCCTTCGGTTTGTTTATGCACGTAAATCTTACCAACCTTATCGCTGATACCTTGACTCAACGCGTTCGCTTTTTCTTCCTTCACTAACGTCTTATCCACGCGCATGGCTTCTCTTTCCACGTCTGGCGGTGGGAGTTTCACTCTCCCTAGAGTCGCGTCGAATCGCGGTCCCATCTCTTCCAAGTGTACTTTCGGTAACCGCGTTCCACTTTTTTTATACTTGATGGCAAACTGTCGAAACAAAATGGTTTTCCCGTCTTCTAAAGCCGTGATGACAATCGCTCGATCGATACCTTTCAAGTTTATTCTCGAAACGACTCGTCCTCGAAACACGTCCGCGAACACGTTCTTCAACTGTCTCAAATTCGCGTCGGTTTCAAACTTATCGCCCAGGAACATCATGCACGGTTTCGAGCCAATCGTCGTGGAAGCCGCGGCGTTACCAAACTTAATAATCGGTACGAACGTCTCTCCGTTCACCATCATCTCCACGCAATCGTAAATCTTGTGGTTATAAAATCGTCCAAACGTAATCGCGTGCGGTCGTTTCTTCTTTTGGTGATTGGCAAACGCGAACGTCGCCGAGTGACTCTTCTCCGCGAAAAACTCCAAAGAGACTTCCCCGCCTCCTTCAAACGGTCGAATCCCGGGATTCTTCCTGTTCATCTTGTGATTTTCTCCGTATTTCATTTGCGACAGGTCGTTTATTAAGGATTTCAGAACCTCCGACGTGACCGCGCCGTGTAAAAGCATCAACGTCTTCGCCGCCACTTCTTTCCGTCTCGGGGCGTTTTTCTCGATGGCTCTTTTCCCTTTGTTCGTTTTCGCGGCTTTCACCGCCAGATGGTGCGTTTGACTGATGTTTCGAGACGAATCATTAGTATTCGTCTCTGGTGCTGATATCGAAACTGCTGCTACCATTATTAGTGTTCGTTTGTGTGTTGATGATATCACCGCGCGCTTCTTATGAAGCACTTCGGGCTCTTCTGAGGTGAAGTTTTTGTCGTCAAAAGAAGAAGGAAAAACTACTTTTTTTTTATTTTTACTCCTAAACCCTAATTTGGTTTCTTGCAAGAGAAAAAAAGCTGCAACCGGCAGCGTGGCCGAGTGGTCTAAGGCGCCGGATTCAGGCTCCGGTCCGCAAGGGCGAGGGTTCAAATCCCTCCGCTGTCATTGTCATCATCTTTTTTTTATGTTACCGCGTGTGTTGTTGTGTTGTCTTCTTCTGGTCAACGTTATTTGTATTTTCGAGATCTCGAAACGGTAAATTGGAACAAAACTCTCCATTATTCTTCAACATTCATCATGCTTTCCGCGACTGTTGCACGACGGAACTTAGTCGCGAGGAGAAGAATACAAGGAGAGATTACGTTCAGCGCAATACGAACGACGGTTTTATCTTCTTCTTTTTCTTCTTTTTTAGAGATCGTCGACGACAACAACAACAACGTCGAGAGCAGCAGCAGCGGTAGTCGTAGGAGTAAAAAATCTAGTTGGAGGAGCACCTTTGGTAATAACGAAAGCAGTACAAGCAGCAGTTCTTCTTCTTCTTCCGGCGTTGGAAGACCAGGAGCAGGAGGACGTTACGATCATCATCAGTATCATCGTCATCATCGGAGCCACTTTTTTTCAACGACATCAACAACTGCGAAGGAGGATTTGGAGGAGAAGAAGGCTGCTTTTGATGGGCTCAAGGCACAAATCGAGTCACAAATCCCAAGCGAAATAGCGCGCTTAAAAGCGTTGAAAACGAAATACGGGCAGGAAAAAGTCGGCGAGGTGACCGTGAACATGCTCATGGGTGGCATGAGAGGGATCGTCGGGATGCTCTACGAGACTTCTCTGTTAGACGCGAACGACGGGATTCGTTTCCGAGGGTTGACTATTCCCGAGTTGCAAGAAAAGTTACCGGGGAAGCGAGATCGAGAGCCGATACCGGAGGCGCTTTTGTTCTTATTGCTGACGAATAAAGTCCCCACGGAGAAAGAGGTGGAAGCGCTGAGAGCTGATTTAATGGAAAGAGCGGAAAAGTTCGCGAAGGAATGCGCGATGAACGATGCTGGGAATAAGAGTAAAAAAAATGTCTTTGACGCGTTGCGAGCGCTTCCGGAGGAGACGCACCCGATGACGCAACTCTCCGCGGCGTGTTTGGCCATGCAAAACGATTCAAAATTCTCGAAAATGTACGCCAGTGGGACGATGAAGAAAACGGAGTATTGGAAGTACATATACGAGGACGCTTTAGATCTGATCGCAAAGTTACCGGTCGTTGCGGCGTATATTTATAAAAGGTCGTGCGTGAAAGAAGCGGCGAGGAAATCGAGCGAGGTTCCAACCGTAGATGCGAGTTTGGATCTCGCCGCGAATTTCAGTCAAATGATGGGTTTCTCTTCCAACGAATGTAAAGAGCTCATGCGTTTGTATTTGACCATTCATGCCGATCACGAAGGCGGGAACGTCTCCGCGCACGCCACTCACTTAGTCGGTTCGGCGTTGTCCGATCCGTACTTGAGTTTTTCAGCAGGTTTGAACGGTTTAGCCGGCCCGTTGCACGGCTTGGCGAACCAAGAAGTTTTAAAATGGTTGAAAGAGGCGCAAGTAGCGTTAAAAGGCGATTATTCCGCGGAAACTGTAAAAACTTTCGTGGAAAACACGTTAAAATCCGGTCGCGTCGTCCCGGGCTACGGCCACGCCGTCTTGCGACGAACCGATCCTCGCTACGAGTGTCAAAGAGAGTTCGCCTTAAAGCACATGCCAGACGACGAAATGTTTCAACTCGTCTCCCGCTTATACGAAATAGTTCCAGACGTTCTCAAAGCGACTGGAAAAGTCCAAAACCCGTGGCCGAACGTGGACGCGCACAGCGGCGTTTTGCTCCAACACTTTGGCATCAAAGAGGAGAACTTTTACACCGTCATGTTCGGCGTCTCGAGATCGATCGGGTGTTTGAGTCAGTTGATCCTCTCGAGAGCGCACGGGTACGCCATAGAGAGGCCAAAATCAGTCACCAGTAAGTGGTTAGAGGAGAAGTTTCAATAATAATAATATATAAAGATGAAAACGTATCGTCCGCATGCGACCAAAACACTTGAAGCGAATTTGTCACACACCCTTTGAACTTACAAAACGAGAAATGAACAGCCCTCCAAAAGGAGATTTTGGAGGCAATTTTTTTTCTCTTTTCCCACAAACAAAACTTGTTTTGCAGGGCATTAAAGTAAAGAAATATGGCAGGTAAGTATTGATGTCTCTCTTTTAATAACGTAGTCTCGTCGGTATTCGTCGATTCGATTGCATCGCGCGTCTTGCGAATCTTTCCCGCGCGATGGATGCAGAAACTCGCGTCGGTGGTAAAACACCCTCGCGCGCGCATTTTCGTTCGCATGAACACTTGGGGTTAGCGGCCCCAAAAAGAGGGAGAAAAAAAGAAAGAAATTGCCGAGGATAGACGACGATGCGAAGCTTTCACGGCGGGTGTTGATGGATAAATGGATGATGGTTTAGATGATACTCGTGTAACGATTGCGATTGCGGCGGTCGGGTATCTCTTTTGCCCCGTTTGTGTTCGAAATTTCCTTTTCCTTCGTCGCGTAGTAAAAAAGCTCCTTTGTACTCACACAGCAATTTTCTCCTTTCTGAATTTCCACAACAGGGTCCCAAGTGAAGACGTCCGATCTCCGATCGCAATCGAGAACTGAGCTCAAATCTGCTCTCGAGCAGCAAAAGCAGCAGTTGGCGAGCTTGAAAATCGCCAAGGTCACCGGCGGTGCGCCGAACAAGATTGCGCGCATCAAGTCCGTCCGATTAGCCATTGCTCGCATCTTGACTGTCATTCGTCAAAACCAGTTGAAATCGCTTAGAGAAGCTTACTCCGGCGCCAAGTACACGCCATTAGATCTTAGAGCGAAGAAAACGAGAGCCATTCGACGACGATTATCCCCGGCGGAAAAGAACGCCAAAACGGCCAAGCAAGCTAAGAAGGACGCATACTACCCGAAGCGCAAGTATGCGTTGAAGGCGTAAGAGTGGAAACGCGTAAACGTATTCGTTTCGTTTGAACTTAACGAAGTATGTTTGTTTAGTCCTTTTTAGCAGAGAGAGAGAGAGAGGTTATTAGCTTTTGTTGTGAATACACGAACCGTTTGTGTATGTACGTAGTAGAATAATTATATAGAGTATGTGTCTGTGACGCGAGCTCCTTTTAGACACTTCCTTTCGAATTCGCCATTCTTTAATGGTGTTCTTGCCACCACCTAAACCGCCACCTTTGGCTCCGCCTTCGTTTCCAGACGGCTATCCTCTCAAGTCATCGAAGACGACGACGATTCAGACGACGAAGAAGGAGAACAAGAAGAACAAGAAGAAGAGCGATGACGACGAGCGTGGGAGAAAAAATACGAACGACAACGGAGAAGAGACGAACGCGAACGAAACTGGAGGAGGAATTCGAGGTAACGAACTGAACGCGACGACGACGACGATTCAGACGACGACGACACTACTGGACGAAGAGACGATGCGATGGCGAAACGAGAGGAAGAAGAACTATCCGAGATCAACGAATAAAACGGAAGAGGAAGCAGCCTCTGCGAAACGTAAACGAGAGGAAGAGTTGGAGCGAGTGTTGGAAGAGCAACGACGATTGGGCAGTTTCGAGGCGACGGTTTTGTTGAAAGAAGAAGAGAAGGAGCAGAAGAAGAACGAGAACGAGAACAACAGTAAGAACAACAAAAGCAGAACACCCCGAGGAGAACAACCGTGCAAATTTTGGACGAGGAAAGGTAAATGCAGGTACGGGGATAAGTGTTCGTTTTTGCACGAAGAAGCGAAACGAGGCGTCGGGAAGAGTAGTAAAAATGATACGAATACTAACGCAAAACGCCATAAATGCGGAGGAGGAGAGGTACCCTTGCTGAGAAGAATATTCAAAAACGATATAGATAGGGATAATTCGAGACTGTTGCAATCGATTCGATTCTTTGTGGAGAATATTGATGACTTGCGAAAGTACGCAGTCGCTCAAGAGAGAAGCGAAGAGTTGAACCGAGAGTACTTGAAGCGCTTAAAAATGTTCTCCTTCGTGGACGATCCCGTGAAACGAACGAAAAATAGCATAGTAAAGAAGCAAGTTATCGAGGAAGTAGAGGAGGAAATGCTTTCATCCGAGGAGGAAGAGGAAAAACAAGAAGAAGAAGAAGCAAAGGAAAATAAGCAATTAGACGTTGGAGGATTCTTTTCTTGTTACGACTCTGATAAATAGAACGTACAGAAAATTTTTTGTAAACTAATAAACGCGAGCGAGCAATAGACTACTACTACCTAGTATACGCTAAGACCACACCTCATCATCATCGCCTTGTTCTCTTCGTCGGTGGAGGACCTCCAGATCGCCCTCCACGCCCTCCGCGTCCACCTTGTTGTTGTTGGCCTCTTCCGCCGGCTTGTTGCTGTTGCGGCTGTTGTTGTGGCTGATTCATTGGTCTTCCTCCTCTTCCTCCCTGTGGAGGACCTCGAGAAGGAGGATATCGATCGCGAGATGCGGAACGTTGTTGTTGCTGCTGCTGTTGCTGCTGCTGCTGCTGCTGTTGCTGGTGTTGCTGTTGCTGTTGCTGTTGACGCATTTGTTGTTGCGGGTCGCGTCCCATTCTTTGCTGTGCTTGTTGCTGCGTTCTGCCACCACCTCGACCACCGCCATCAAATTTACCCATTTTATTTTGCTGTGGTTGCTGTCTTTGTTGCTGCTGCTGCTGTGGTTGCTGTGATTGCTGCTGAGCTCCTCTGCCGCCACGCCCACCTTGTTGACCTCTCGCCTCTTGCGCAGCCCTTCCTCTGCCGCCTCCAGAAGGCACACTAAGACGCTGCGGCGATCGCTTCCGCGCCGCTGGCTGTTGTTCCGTAACCTTTTCTTTTGCCTTCGCGGCGAGCTCGTCCGCGGCTTTCTTTTCTTCCTCCAATTTGTCCTTTTCTTGCTTCTCGAGCACCCATTTCGCGTGGGTTTCTTCGATGATTTTATCAATCTCTTCCTCTGTGAGTTCGTGATGCGACGATTTATCGACTTTTTCACCGTCGATCGTGTCCGGCATCTCAATGGGAACGTCGCGAAAGTCCACTGGATTGTGCGGTTTCCATCCTTTTGGAGGATCTAAACCCAAAATTTCCGGAACAATCGTCTCCAAATCGTTATTCTTCATCTTTCGAAAGGCGGCAAAGTTCCACTGTCGAATCAAACGAAACGCTTTCCAGCGATACATGGTGTCGTTCTTCGTTTTGTATTCCTCCTCAATCTGAGCCTCTGGATCCATCTCGTCGTATACTACTTGCAAAAACTCGTTCATAAATTCTGGTTTCGAATATCTGTTACGTTCAGGATCTGTCATCGCCGCTTCATAACTCGGATACAAATTCCATATTCTCTCCATTTCCGGATTGTTTTCGAATCGGACGTATCCTTCCGGATACTTTGCATTTTCGGCGTCTTCTTTTTCCTTTTCTTTTCGCTCGTATTCTTTCTGTTCAGCGACGACGTCGATTTCTTCTCTTTCAAAGGAAGGGCAGCCCATATCCACCCAAGTGTCGTAGTGTTCGGTGGAGTACATGGTCGCGACGAGAAATATTCGCAGTTTCTTGCCTTGCTCAGGAGATGCGTCAGTTTTCTCGACGACATCCAAAACTTTCTCGAAACACTCCTTCGCAACTGGAACGATTGTCTCTCTCCATATCGTCATTTGCTCTTCCGAGAATCCAAATTTCGGCACATTCACTCGACGGCGCGGTCTGCCATCATCGACGTCATCACCATTATTATCACCTTTGTCAACATCCATCGCGTCACCGTCGCTTTTTTTATCTCCCGTCTTTTTTAATTTTACGCCCATAGCTTCTGCTTCCTCTCGCATGCGATCTTCCGTCTCTTGAATCGCGTCTATGATTATCCTACCTTTCGTTTGTTCTTCGTACAGTTTCTTCATTCTTTCATCTCGCGCTGCGACTTCCTTTGCGTGCTCTTTTTCCAAAGGGCTGTTGTCGTCGCCGAAATGAAAGAGCACAAAGTGCAAGAACATGGCGGCTTGGGCCAAGAAATTTCTCAAGAAGAAACCATCTCGCATTTGGAACGGAAACGCCCGAGCGGTTGAAATTCTTAACGTACCCGTGAGTGCAAGTTGCTCCAGAAGTTCCTCTCTGAGCATTTGCTTCTTAAACGGAGATATAGCTTTAATCTTTTCTAAAACGATATTTAAATTTTTCACGACTTTGCTTTGAAAATCGTCCACAGAAGAGACGTGCAGTTTACACGCCATGATCGGTTCACCGAACAACTCCATAGCCTCCCAAAATGCAAAGTATAACTGCGGAGAAATGATGGCATCGAACTCATCGCCGAAATCCTCGTTTGCTTCGCGGAAGACTTTCTCGACGGTTTTCAAATCATCCAGAGCAATTGCGTTCAATTTCTCTTCCTCATTTTCCTCATCGTCTTTTTGCGCTGGATTCTTTTTGTTGTTGTTGTTGTTGTTATTATTATTATTATTATTATTCGTCTTCGAGACGCTTTTCTTCGACTGTTTGCTATTTTTACCATCTTTTGCTTTCTTCTTTGCAGCTTGATCGCATTCGTCTTCGGCGATGAAATCTATGCCCGCGGCAACGTGCGCGCTTTCGGCGAAGTCTTTGACTCCGTTCGACATTAACATACATTTCCCTCTAAATTCCGCGTGTAATATTTGCGACGATCGATTTAAAAGCTCGTCAAAAGACTTGAGCATGATGACTTGACACTCTTCACCGCAGTCGTATTTTTCGGGCCCGGTCTGGTTGTAAATTTCGCTCGCGCTTTTCATCTTTCGCAGTCCATTCTCGTCGAACTCTTTTTTAATGTCCATGATGACTATTAATCTGTCGTACACGTCCTTCTGAATGAGTTTCGTTTTACTTTTTACCCTCTTTTTCCCCGTTTTCTCTTCGGGATATTTTATGCCGTCTATATCGTGCGGATAGTAATCTCCATCTTCGTATCCTTGATTCTCCTTCGGTATAAAATTTTCGGAGAACAAGTATTTGTTCACGATATCCGAGCAATCTTCCACAGAACTCTGCGCGAAGACGTCTTCTATGAACCGAAACGGCAACAAACGAAGCTGCGTGTCTTTCAACTCCTCCGATTCTGCTATGAGCAAAAGAACCTCTAAGAATGCGCGATACGTCGACGACTTCGCATCGTTAACTTTGCTATTACTACTACTACTTTTTTTACTTTTGTCTTTCCCTTTGTCGTCGCCGCGAAGAAGCGCGTCTGATATAAAGTCCGCCAGAGCGCACTGAGAAGAAGAAGAATCGTCTAAAAAGTCTTCGTACGCCTCGATGAGTGCGCTGGTTATCTTTCCCGCCGCCATTAAAAACGCATCCGCCATCGTCGCGTTCTCTTTATATAACGCTAAAGTTTTAGTAGTTGTAGCAGTTAACAGTTTTTTCTCGAGCGCTTCGTCGTTCTCTCTCCTCGCGTCTCGTAAGATGTGTTTCTCGATGATCTCTTTTCTCGTCTGCGTAATTCGTTTCTTCTCTTCTTCTTCTTTGTTGTCTTCTTTGTCTTCTTTGTCTTCCGTCGTCGTCGTCTCGTTGTTGTTGTTGTTCATCACATCATCATCATCATCATCGTTCTTCTTCTTCGAATTTGTATTCGAGGCGCGAGAAAAGCTTTGCCCGAGTTGCATCTCTCTCAGCGCTGCTTTTAAGCGTCCTTCAAAGCAGGTCGAATAGGATTCAAACGACTTTTCATCGTCTGCTTCCATCTCCTTCTTCATCTTTCTTAAATTGTTTTTGTCTTCTTCTTCTTCTTCTCTGTTATCAAGAAAGAAGAGAGAGTGTGATAAAAACGAGAGAAAGAGAGTAAGAAATGAATGCATGGTGTAAGAGAAACAGAGCAGAGAAACAGAGAAAAAAACAACACAACAGAGAGAA